>Ga0207695_10003882_pt1 | contig 20692 bp, 20 predicted proteins | sample KBSC54metaG_FD_184354 | JGI IMG/M metagenome (GOLD analysis project Ga0207695, IMG submission 184354) | Corn rhizosphere microbial communities from Kellogg Biological Station, Michigan, USA - KBS C5-4 metaG (SPAdes) (version 2) | ecosystem: Host-associated > Plants > Roots > Rhizosphere > Soil...
ACGTCAACAAAGACCAAACTTACTTTCTGTATCGTGTTAGCGGTGAGGCACTGGCTAAAACACTTTTCCCGCTCGGCGAATTTACAAAGCCCGAGGTTCGTGAAATGGCCAAAGTTCGCGGCTTATTTACGGCGGCTAAAAAAGATAGCCAGGGCATTTGTTTTGTAGGAAAAATTGGCATCCGCGAATTTTTGAGCCAGTACGTTGAGCAAAAACCAGGTGATATTATTGATAAAAAAACCGGCAAAGTGCTTGGTCATCACGACGGAGCGTTTTTTTATACGCTTGGTCAGCGCCACGGGCTGGAGCTTGGCGGCGGCTTGCCCTATTACGTGGTTGGCAAAGATATGGATAAAAATGAAGTCTACGTTACAACAGACTTGAACGACGACACGCTTTGGAAAAAAGACATTGTACTCTCGAGTGTGCATTGGATTAACAAAGCGCCACAAAATGGAGCGTATCATATTCGCATTCGTCACCGTGCGCCGCTTGTTTTAGCACAATTGGCGATCTTGGAAAATGGTGAAGTGAAGCTTCAACTCGATGAATCTGAGCGAGCGGTTGCTGCGGGACAGTCTGTTGTCGTGTATGATAACGATACCTGTCTTGGCGGCGGCATTATTGTCTAACGTCAAAGATGATGACGCTTTGATAATTGCCCGCTACGGCGTATACTATCTTTGACCTTCGGAACTACGAACAAGGAGTTGCCATGGGTAAGACCGTTAAGGTTACTTTTGACTGTGGTGACGCAGGAAAGGTCACCTGGGAACTGCCTCAAGGTATGTTTAAGGCGGGTTTGTCTGACCGCGAAAAGGCGAAGATTATCCAAACTGGATGGGGAGATTCCGTGAAAACGTTCTTTTTGCTGATGTATGTGCTAGGAGGTGTAGGTGGTGAGACACTAGACCTTGGCATGCGACAGATCGATTCAGCGCTCAAGGGAATTGCCGAGACGGCATCGAGACGTTTGCAACGATAGTATCTTGAAGGAACCCTTGGGGATTAGCCGCTCGTTGATCCTCAAGGGGTTTTAAACTTGGACATCATTTTATTAGTAAAAAGCTGATTACAATCTCATGTAGATCGTAATCAGCTTTGGGCAAGTGTAGTTAATGAAGCAGACTTCCCTTAAACGTCTGTGCGGCTTCATCCGAACAGCAAATACTGATTCTTGTGTGGTTTCGATTTAAATAACTGATTTTGAGTCGACCATTACTTCGCGTGTACTCTGAACTGTCGATTCCTTCATGCGGAATGACGTAGGTCTTTCCTCCGCTTGTTGAAAAGACAAATTCAAACACACCTTTCGCGGTATTAAAACCGAGTCTACAAGACGTATAGAAGTGATTCATGACAAAGCACTTAGCTCGCTTTCTTGCTCTGAACGTCTGCCATAGTCTTAAGACGACGCAGGGTTGGTTCGTTATATGCTTTGGGGGTGAGAAAGAGTGTCATGGAAATATCACCTCGAGGTAGCGTAAGCGTTAGTAGAAGCTCAACGTAACCACGAGGCTGCTCTGTTTCAATTTCTCGTACCGCAAGCACTTTAGACAAATCCAGCGTTAGCATGGTTGTTTCATCGCCAACTGCCATAAGAGTAACAATTGGCAGTTTCTGCATGTCTTTAGAGCCGAGCTTATAAATCCGCGCGCCAAAGCTCATAGCATCCTCACTTTCGTAGTGCCCTGTATACTATTACCCGATTTTGTCTTGCGAGTCAAATACTTTTAAACTCATCTACATGTGATAAAATAACAGAGATGAACGCTCAACAAATCCGAAACGCCTATATACAATTCTTTAAAGACCGTCAGCACGAAGTTATTGCGCGCGCGCCACTCATCCTTAAAGATGACCTTACAACGTTATTTACAGGAAGCGGCATGCAGCCGATGATTCCCTATCTTTTGGGTGAAGAGCATCCTCGGGGCCTTCGTATCGTTGACAGCCAAACCTGTCTACGCGCGCAAGATATCGAGGAAGTAGGCGATAATCGTCACACGACTTTTTTTGAAATGCTTGGCAACTGGAGCCTTGGCGATTACTTTAAGGCCGAGCAAGTTCCTTGGATTTTTGAATTCCTTACAGAGGTTGTAAAGCTCGATCCAGCCAAACTCTACGTCACCTGCTTTATTGGCGCTCCAGAATACAACATTCCAAAAGATACCGAGGCTGCTGAAATGTGGCAGAAATTGTTTAGCGAAAAAGGATTGAGCGCGGGTGTTGCCGATATTGGTTCGGAAGAAGATGGCTACAGACGTGGTATTAAAGAAGGCGAGCGCATCTTCTATTATGACGGTAGCAAAAACTGGTGGAGTCGTAACGGTGGTCCTGACAGCACTCCGGTTGGTGATCCGTGCGGTCCCGATAGTGAAATGTTTTATGATTTTGGTACGCCACATAATCCTAAGTATGGTGCATTTTGTCATCCCAACTGTGACTGCGGACGTTTCATGGAAATCGGCAACAATGTGTTCATGGCCTATCGCAAGGAAGCTGAGGGGGTGTTTGTGCCGCTCGAAAAGCCAAATATCGATCATGGCTCTGGTCTTGAACGCATTGCCGCGGCCGCAAATGACGACCCGGATGCATATAAAATTAGCTTGCTTTGGCCGATCATTGAGAAACTACAAACCATCTCGGGTAAAGCGTACGAAGTACATACGAATGCCATGCGCGTCATTGCCGATCATCTTCGCGGGGCAACTTTCCTAGCGATTGACGGGGCTGTGCCGTCAAACAAAGAGCAAGGCTATGTTATGCGCCGATTACTGCGTCGTGCTATTCGTTTTGCATTTGATCTCGGTATTGAGCAGAATTTTCTGGAACAAGCTGTACCTGTTATTGCTGATTTGTATCATGAAGATTATCCGGAAGTTGCTAAAAAGCGTGATGAAGTGATTGCTGTGCTTGTAAAGGAAGAGAAAGTATTTCGTCAAACGCTTCGCAAGGGTCTTAAACAACTTGAGAAATTTACCGAAAGCGGTCTTACTGGAGCAGAGCTATTTACGCTTTACGATACATTTGGTTTTCCAGTCGAGCTTTCTACGGAAGAGGCATTTAAGCAAAATATCACGCTCTCTGAAAATTGGCGTCAAGAATTTGATGCAAAAATGACTGAACAGCGTGCTCGTAGCCAAACTGCCGCCAAAGGCACCTTTAAAGGTGGTCTTGGCGGTCAGACTCTTCAGCACATGAAATACCACACCGCGACCCACCTTATGTATGCGGCGCTTCGCCAGGTGCTTGGCGACCACGTGACTCAGCACGGCAGTAACATTACCGAAGAACGACTTCGTTTTGACTTTAACCACGATGAAAAAATGACGCCAGAACAAATTGCTGAGGTAGAGCGCATTGTCAATGAAAAAATTGCCGAAGATCTCCCTGTTTCGTTCAAAGAATATCCTACGGACGAGGCGTTTAAAATGGGAGCAATTGGTGCATTTGGCGATCGCTATAGCGATACGGTAAAGGTGTATCAAATGGGTGAGAGCGACAAACGCTTCAGTTTTGAGATTTGTGGTGGCCCGCATGTAGAACATACCGGTCAACTAGGTGAGGGTGGCAAGAAATTTAAGATTACAAAAGAAGAGTCGAGCTCGGCTGGCATTCGCCGGATTAAAGCCGTATTGCAGTAGCTAAAAGACATGAAAAAAGAGCCGGAGTGTCTATGTGTAATAGTCACACCGGCTCTGCTTCTTGCGAGAGAGTTGAAGTGCCCCCTTCCCCGGAAGCACTTCAACGCGACTAGATCAGATTTTGTACGAACGTAATGAGCGCCGTTGCGGCGCCCCGCAGCGTACCCAGCACGTTGTGCACCAGACCGGCGGCCTCTGTGGGTGCACTCACCAGGAAGAACAGCACCAGGGCGACACCCGCCCAGGTAAGCAGCTTCTTGATGTTCATGACCTGCTCCTCTCAATCGTAGAAGTTGATTACATTATGTCACATAATGTCATTATACGCAATATATGCGTATAATGACTATTAGTTTGCGTCCAAGTGGGTAACGTTCTTTCCTAAGGATTAGTTTGGTTTTTGCGAATATTCATTGAATAAAGATGTCCTAAGATTGTTCGTCGCTCTGTTCATGGTATAATGATTCCAGTTATGGTTTTTGAAAAATTACGAAATAAAGCCCAGGCAAAGCTCGATAGCGACTATGTTGTGGCACTTGATATTGGAACGGAATTTGTAAAAGCGCTCATTGCCAAGCTCAATGGTGATTCACTTGATATTGTAGGGGTTGGCCGTGCCCGGCAAGACTTGAGTGATATGCATAGCGGAGCAATCGCTGACATTTCCGGCGTTGTGCGCAACTGCGAAGAGGCGCTGTCTGAGGCTGAAGACCAAGCCGGTTTGCAGGCAAAACGCGTAGTAATTGGTATTGCTGGAGAGCTGGTGAAAGGCGTCACTAATACTATTCGCTACCGTCGTCCGCAGCCGGACCGTCCACTCGATACCGCTGAAATGGAATTTATCATCGAAAAAGTACAAGAGCGTGCTCAGGTGAAGGCGCAAAAGCAGATCGCGCTTGAAACGGGCAATGAAGAAGTAGAGGTTAAGCTGGTTAATAGCGCGCTTGTCAGTATCCACATTGATGGGTACAAAGTAAGCAACCCGATTGGCTTTCAGGGGCGAGATGTTGCTGTACAGATTTACACAGCCTTTGCCCCGATGGTACACATTGGTGCGCTTGAACGAGTGGCCGACGAGCTCGCGCTTGAACTCGTAGCGGTAGCCGCTGAGCCGTTTGCGGTCAGTCGTAGCGTGCTTGGCAACGATGCCAGTAGCAATTTCACGGCAATTCTCGCCGATGTTGGTGGTGGAACGACGGATATCGCAGTGGTGACCGACGGTGGTGTAGAAGGTACGAAGATGTTTGGCATTGGCGGGCGTAGTTTTACACGTACTATTGCGAGCGAGATGGATCTTACCTACAAAGACGCCGAGAAGCTCAAGGTGAATATCGACAGCACGCAAATTAAACCAAGCATTAAAAAAGAAGCTACTGCCGCGATTGATAAAACATTGGATGTCTGGCTGGCGGGCGTTGAGCTTGCACTAGGCGAATTTGACGCACTTGACCATCTCCCGAATCGTATTTTACTCTGCGGAGGTGGCGCCAGCCTTACAAAGTTGGTTGAAGCGCTTTCGAGTGGCGATTGGTACAAAGAGCTGCCTTTTACCAAACCGCCAACGGTACAGTATATTTCGCCCGGCGATGTCATTGGCATTAAAGATACAACCAATGCTATTACTGATCATACCTTCATCACCGCTATGGGCCTGCTACGAGTAGGATATGATACAATGATGGGAAGCACCGAAGGTGATACGATCAAAGATAAACTTAATCGGATCTTACGAATATAAACAATGAACAAAGATGTCATTTACATTGATGTGGAAGATGATATTACCGCGATTATCGGTAAAGTTAAAGCTGCCAAAGAAAAAATAGTCGCTATTGTTCCGCCAAAGCGAATTGGTGTTTTGCAAAGCGCGGTCAATTTGCGTCTTTTAGCTCGTGCGGCAACGCAGAGCAACAAACATCTTGTGCTTATCAGCAGCAATTCGGCACTTGTCGCCCTGGCCGCGGCAGCTAAAGTGCCTGTAGCAAAAAATCTTCAAAGCAAGCCTGAGCTGGCTGAAATTGCTGCAATCGACATAGACAATGGCGAAGACGTCATTGACGGTTCGCAACTTCCAATAGGTGAGCTGGCAAAAACGGCCGATGACGGCATGGGCTCGATCGCGTTTGGCGCCTCAGCTGCTGGCGCAACCTTAAATGAAAATGCCGCTGAAGAAATACCAAAAGCTGCACCGCCTCTAGCCGGCCAATTGCCTACGCGACCAAAGGCTAAGAGTGGTGTAAAAGTGCCGAACTTTAGCAAGTTTCGTAAAAAACTTATTTTTGGCATAGGCGGTGGGATACTTCTGATTGCTTTTCTCGTTTGGGCCGTCTTTTTTGCACCCCATGCGACAGTCATTATTACCGCACGTACCACCGATACATCCGCGAATACCAAGGTGACATTGGGTAGCGCCGTAGCCACTAATGCCGCTACGTCAAGCCTAAAAACGACCGTTCAACAGACAAAAAAAGACCTCTCTGTTACCTTTGATGCCACTGGTAGTAAAGATGCAGGTACAAAAGCAACCGGTAAGATGACGCTTACGCGCACCTCACCTTCAACTATACCGCTCACCGTTCCAGCCGGTACGCAGTTTACTAGTGGTTCAATTGTATTTGTCAGTACCGAATCGGCGACGCTCACTTCGCAGCTAACCCCTACAGGGTTAAGCCCTGGAAGCGGCACGGTTGGTGTGCAGGCAGCGCAAATTGGTGATGAATATAACCTTTCGGCGCGTAGTTATCAGCCAAGCGTAGACGGTGTGAGTGCCCAGGGAACTGATATGTCGGGCGGTGCACATCATCAGATTACTACTGTTAGCGCTGACGACGTTCAGAAAGCCACTGCTCAATTAGCGCAACAAAGTAGCGATGATATCAAAAAGCAGCTCACTAGCCAGTTCAGCAAAGATTATTATGTGGTTGACCAGTCATTTAAAATTGATCAAGGCACACCGCAATCGTCGCCTGCCGTGGATCAAGAAGTTCCCGCTGGTACTAAACCAAAGCTTACGACGACCGCCACCTATAGTTTGTCCGGTATAGTAAAGAGTGACATTAACAGCTTTCTGACGGATTACTTTAACAAGCAGCTCGTTAACAGTAATGCCCAGCGCGTGTATGACAATGGTGTCGCTGGCGTATCATTTAGTGATGTAGCTGCGACCGACAGTGGCTTTACGGCGAACCTGGTGGCGACGGCAAAAGTAGGACCAAAAATTGACGACAATGCTATCAAAAATCAAGCCAAAGGCAAGCGTTTCGGCGATATTCAGTCAAGCATTGAGTCAATTCAAGGTGTTGATAACGTCGATGTGAAATTCTCGCCATTCTGGGTTAACTCTGCGCCGAGTGATACATCAAGGATAAATGTAGAATTCAATTTGAATGAGTCAAAGTAAAACGCTTCTCGCTCTTGATGTTGGAGAAAAGCGCATTGGCGTGGCGGTTGGTGACACGCTAGTAAAGATTGCCGTTCCGTTTGACACTATAGAGGTGGATGGAAAAGAGATCGAGCGTATTGCCAGGATTGTTGTCGATGAAGACGTCGATACAATCATTGTCGGCTATCCACGTAACCAATCTGGCGAAGCTACCGCTCAAACAGCGTTTGTCGAAGCTTTTGCAAGCCAACTGACAGATATGGCTGACAAAGTGATATTTCAAGACGAGTCACTGACGAGTGTATTAGCCGAGCAGCGCTTGAAATCATATGGCAAGCCCTATACAAAAGGCGATGTCGACGCGCAGGCAGCAGCACTTATACTGCAAGATTATTTGGAGCAACAAGCATGAACGATATTACCCCGCGAAAGCGACCTATGAATCCATCTGTCCCCCTCAGACAACCCCAAACACCACCCGTGGTACCGCTACCTACTGCCAAACCAGCATTCAACCCGCATAAGTCAACCACTAATACGACGCCCTTGCCGCCGTTGCCTCCAAAAGGCAAATCTTTGAAGAAAAAGATTATTTTGTGGGTTATTGGTGGCCTTATGACCCTTATTATTGCTGTGAGCGTCGCATTTGTTTGGTACAACTATTCACTTCGTGCTGTAAACGCGAGTGATACAAGTCGCATACGGGTAGATATTGCCTCAGGTAGTTCACCAGCGGCCATTTCCCAGCTTCTCAGCGACAAAAAACTCATTCGCAGTACCGTGGCCTTTGATATATATACGCGTGTATCCGATACACGATCTAAGCTGCAAGCGGGAACCTACAGTCTTTCACCGTCGGAGTCTACCCAAGCTATTGTTGACCATCTCGTAAAAGGTAAGGTAGATCAATTTAACATTACATTCTTGCCAGGTGCTACATTAGCCGAAGATAGAGCGGCGCTTATAAACGCTGGCTACAGTTCGTCTGACGTTGATACCGCGCTCCAAAAAACATACGATAGCCCATTATTTACTGATAAACCTGTTTCGGCTGACCTTGAGGGCTATATATATGGTGAGACCTACAATTTTGATAGCAGTGCAACAGTTGAACAGATCCTTACGAAGACGTTTGATCAGTACTACCAGGCTATCCAAGACCATAATTTGCTAGCTGGGTTTAAAGCTCAGGGTTTAAATCTGTATCAGGGAATTACGCTCGCCTCTATTATTCAACGCGAAGTTTCTCATCTTAGTGACCAAAAACAGGTCGCTCAGGTATTTTTGAAACGTCTTAGTAGTGGTATTCCTCTGGGCTCGGATGTCACGTATCAATATGCGGCTAAGAAACTGGGAGTTCCACCCTCGCCAGATCTAGAATCGCCGTACAATACACGTAAGTACCCCGGCTTACCCCCTGGCCCAATTTCTACTCCTGGGCTCGGTGCACTTGAGGCGGTAGCGAGCCCTGCAAGTGGTAATTACCTCTATTTTCTGAGTGGCGACGATAATGTGACGTATTTTGCCATGACAGAACAAGAGCATGAGCAAAATATCCAGGACCACTGTAAAGTAAAATGTGCAGTTAACTAAAATTTGACAAATTTAACATTTTATAAAATAAATTGACATTATTTGCAATAGTTGCTACAATTGAATACAGCACATATATGTATTCGTCTGCTTAATGGGGTAAAACCGCATGCGCGAGTGGGAAGTACGGATGGTATATGAGCCTACCGACAAATGTCGCACGGATACTGAAATTGAACATTTTCAATCAATACTAATTAATGAAATCGGTCGACACGTATCCCGTTCTATTGCGAGAAGAAAGACAAAGTAAGGTAGACGCCTTTGCAGTAATGCAGATGGCAGGAGAACAATTATTCGTGATTCACGAAATGTTCTGAGCATGTCTCAGGCAACAACTGCAGAATTACGACAGCAAATCTTTGCGCGTCATGCTAAGAGTTCTAAAAAAACGAAAAGCATGCCTAAGTCGACAACTATTGCAGCATATGTTGGTGTTTTCTTGCTTATTATGTCAATGGTTGCCATTGGCTATCAGCCGCCACAGAAAATGGATACGGTTGCAAATGCAGCATCCACGCAGCTTCCTACATCAGATACACCAGCAACTCCATCAGTAGATCAACTGGTTGCAACAAACATTGCAGCTGGTATTGCCGAGCGAGCTGATCTTCCAATTGCATCAAATGTAGCTAACCTCTCCGTTTCACTTTCGGCAGAGAGTGAACTTGCCGCTCAAAGTGATAACAATGTCATTAGCAAACCTCAGATTATCCAGCCTACGGCAGGTAGTCGTGAAGTGAAGCAGTATACAGCAAAAGCAGGTGATACAGTACAGTCACTTTCTCAACAGTTTGGCGTATCTATCGATACGATCAAATGGGCTAATAACCTAACCTCCGATGCTATTGAAAATGGCAAGCAGCTGCTTGTCCCGCCTGTAGACGGCGTTGTTTATAGCGTGAAATCTGGTGATACTATCGACAGTATCGCACAAAAATACAATGCTGATAAAAATCGCATTGTCTCTTTCAACGACCTTGAACTGAGCGGCCTTACTCCCGGTAAAAGTATTATTTTGCCTGGTGGCGTGCTGCCTGACAACGAGCGTCCGGGATATGTAAACCCAAGAAATGCGGTGAGTCAAGGCTCGTACCTTGGAGGGTATTCAACCATTAATGCTCAAATTGCTAGTGCTTCAGCCGGTAATCGCTATGCGTTCGGTAACTGTACATGGTATGCTTATGAACGCCGTATGCGTCTTGGTCGTCCCGTAGGGAGCTTCTGGGGCAATGCTGCCACTTGGGCTATGTATGCTCGCGCGGCTGGCTATCCCGTCGATGGAAATCCTGAAGTTGGAGCGGTGATGCAAAATGGCGGCGGTTATGGTCATGTGGCAATTGTTGAAAGTGTTAATCCTGGGGAAAGCATTACACTCAGCGAGATGAACTACGCGGGTAATTTCAATCGTGTTACAAGCCGTACAGTGAGCTGGAGTCAAGCAACCAGTGGTGCCTATAACTACGTACATTAAAATAGAAAAAAATGAAGCCAACCCTCTCTCTGTTAAATAAGAGAGGGTTTTGCTATACTAGCTGAGATATGTTTGTCGATACGGCGAAAGTGTTTATAACAGCAGGCAAAGGCGGCAATGGCGCCGTTAGTTTTCGTCGTGAAATTTATGTCGACAAAGGCGGTCCTGATGGTGGCGATGGGGGTGATGGTGGAAACGTGGTATTTGAAGCTACTGAGAACTTAAATACATTGATAGATTTTCGTTACAAGCCCGAGCTTAAGGCTGAGGATGGTGGCAACGGCAGCAAGTCAAATCGGCATGGTAAATCAGGTGAAGATCTGATCGTAAAGGTTCCTATAGGGACAATTGTACGTAAAGACGGTGTGATCATTGCCGATTTGACTAAGGGCGGTCAACAACAAGTAATTGCCATGGGAGGTGACGGTGGGTTTGGTAATGCGCACTTTAAATCGTCGGTTCGTCAAACGCCACGGATGGCAGAACTTGGTGAGCTCGGTGACGTGTTTGAAGCACAACTCGAGTTAAAGTTACTGGCCGATGTCGGGTTGGTTGGCTTCCCGAACGCTGGTAAGTCAACATTTCTCTCCGTAGTAAGCAATGCTCGCCCAGAGATTGCCAATTATGCCTTTACGACGCTTACACCTAATCTTGGCGTGGCAGACATTGACGATGGAAGTCTTCTCATTGCCGATATTCCAGGTTTAATTGAAGGCGCCAGTGAAGGTAAGGGTCTGGGCGATGCGTTTTTGCGCCACGTTGAACGTACTGCCGTATTGCTCCATTTGATTGATATTTACAGTGAAGATGTAGCCATGGCGTATCGCACTATTCGTACTGAACTTTCTAACTACAGTCCCGACCTGGCGCTCCGCCCAGAAGTGATCGCACTCACAAAAACTGAAGGACTTGATCAAGATATAATAGATATGCAAATAGCGGCCGTTCGCTCGGAAGCGGGGAGTGCGCCCCAGGTTTTTACTATTTCTTCAAGCGCTCATCAAGGTCTCAAAGAAGTGTTGCGCGCGCTTCGCGAGAAGGTTCAGCAAACGCGTGCTATTGAGCACGATATTGAATCAAGCGATGACGAAATCCCTGTTATTAGTCTAAGCAACGAAGAAGTTTCTAATGCTTGGCAGGTAACAAAAGATCAAGAAACGGGTCATTTTATTGTGACTGGCGAGAAAATAGAGAAGTTTGCACGTCGTACTAACTTCGATAACTTCGATGGCGTGAATCGTCTTCGTGATATTATGAAAAAAATGGGTATTACCCATGAATTGTCGCGCGCAGGCGCGCAGGGTGATAGCATTATTGTGATTGCGGGTCGCGAGTTCCCGCTGGTTGAACAATAGAACCATTGACAATACTTAATAATAATGCTAAGATCCATAAGTTACCTTTTTTTGGGGTACATTAACAAGTCGAACGAGCCCTTCTTGGATGTCTGAGTGTATTTACACTCGTGAATATAGTCAGACGTTCAAGTAAGGGAGGTGAATAAGGTGGACTTTTCTGACAAGGATGGTGTTCGAGTGAACCGCGGCTCTCCGAGGCGTGGTCCCTGAACTTCCTTCACTAGTCACTGGCATGGAGACTGGTGACTAATTTGTCCAGTATTAGGGAAGGGTGCTCGGTTGCATAGATATTTGTGTGACATACATCCGTGACGTAGGTCCCCTAGCTGCGCTCTGGCTTTTACAGAGCGGACACATTCTTCGATTATTATGGTATAATAAAAACCAAATCGTATATTGGGGTGGAGGAGAGTTTAAAGCTCTGGCCTCCACCCCAATATACCTCCGCTCGTTCGACTGTTTTTCATCTGTTATACGCCGCCTTCTTGGGCGGTTTTGTTGTTTAATGATATGATAAAAAGAATGACGCAAACATTCTTTTTTTATGATCTTGAAACCAGTGGACTTGACCCGCGCCAGAGTCGTATTATGCAATTTGCGGGGATTCGCACTGATATGGACTTGGTGCAAATTGGTGAGCCTTACAATGTACTCGTAAAACTTGGCGAAGATACATTACCGAGTCCCGAAGCACTAATGATAACGGGTATTACACCACAGCAAACTCATGCCGATGGCTATACAGAGGCAGAATTTGCAAAATTTCTGCACGATGAAGTATATCAAGAAGGCACCGTTATGGTGGGCTTCAATAATATTCGTTTTGATGACGAATTTATGCGTCATTTTTTATGGCGCAACTTTCATGATCCATATGAATGGGCCTGGAAAGATGGTCGGTCGCGCTGGGATTTGCTGGACGTGGTACGCATGACGCGTGCACTTCGGCCTGAAGGAATCACGTGGCCGGTGATTGACGGTAAGGCGACAAATCGGCTGGAGCTTTTGACGAAAGAAAATAATATTGATCATTTTAAGGCGCACGATGCTTTGAGTGACGTCGAAGCACTGATTGCGGTGACGCGGTTAATTAAAACCAAGCAGCCACAACTATATCAGTATTTATTTGACATGCGTGACAAAAATAATGTCAAAGCGCTCGTCAATGTTGAGGATAAAAGACCGTTTGTCTATACCAGTGGTCGCTATGATAGTGAATTTCATAAAACAACGGTGGCGTTTCCCCTAGTGCCAGGAAAAAATGGCACAGTGGTAGTATATGACCTCCGCCATGATCCGTCACAGTTTGTGAACTTGAGCCTTGAAGAGCTTAAAAAGATATTTTATACGCCATGGGCAGAGCGCAAGAAGGAAGGCTACGTAGCACTTCCGATAAAAGAATTGCAATACAACCGGGCGCCTGCGGTGGCGCCTCTCGGTGTATTGGAACAATCAAATGGTTGGGCGCGGCTGCACCTAACGAAGGACCAAATCGAAGCCAATAAAAAGACGCTTCTCTTGGCACCACACTTTGCCGAGAATATTCGTATTGTCTTTGAAAGTAGACCTGAGTTTAAAAAATCGCCTGACGCCGAAGCGCAACTATATGATGGTTTTCTGAACGATCGTGATCGACTGCGAGTGGAAACAGTGCGAAATGCGCTTGACCATGAATTGGCCGATTTTCATCCTGAATTTAGCGACGAACGTTTAGTGCCGTTGTTGCTACGCTATAAAGCGCGCAATTTTCCAAAAAGTCTCAGCGAAGACGAAGCGCTTGCCTGGGAGAAGTGGCGCAACGAACGGGTTGTAGCGCAGCTTCCTGAGTTTACAAAGTCACTACAGAGACTTTCTGGGGCGACGTCTGATGAAAACAAGCGGTTTATATTGCAGGAGCTACAGCTCTGGGCTGAAAGCATTATGCCTACAGATTTTTCAGATCAAGACGCTGAAAGCTAAATTTCGCTAAAACGGCGTTTTGGCAGACGCTTTTTTTGTGTGTCTCGTAGTGCTGCAAGGCGTGCGACGATGCTTTTTTTGTAACGACTTGTCCAAATGATGCGAAAAACGATAGCGAAACCAATAACGATAACGAATGCAAACATACTATTTGGCGATAATGCATAATTTGTACCGGGGATAATGCCGGCAAGGAGAAAGAGAGCAAGGGCGCTAAAAAAGCCGAATTGCAGTGCAATGATAAAAAGTGATGCGCTTATGCAGCTGGCGATAATTAGTTTCCTCATAGTAGCTAAAATAGTAGCATTCTAAAGGAATGATTGCAAAGATAAGCGTTATAAGTCTTGGTGCGATGTTATGAGGTTACTTGCATTAGGCATGAGTTGATTAATATCACCGACCATCTTGATAGTTAAGAAGTGGAAATAATGGTGTCGCGCCAAATACCTATGGGATTCGGGCGCGACACCGAATTATTAGAGACAGATGTTTTATAAAGTTGTGGTGAACGGATTCATCCACCACAACTGTTGTTATTTGGCGGGAAGTTGAAGTCGTGCACCTTGGAGCGGATAGACAACTAATGTGGACTTGTTGCGATTATGCTTGATACCCGCTGCTTCCAAAAGTTTTTGGATTACTCCAAGTACCTGAGCTGAAGCCGTAACGACAACCGTCTTGTTTTCAGTATACACCGACCAAGAATGTCCATTATCTGGACTCAGTACGAAGCACTTTGTAATGAGAACTCCGATATCATGCGTAAGGATTGCTTCGAGTCGCTTTTCAATCTCGGGAATGCATTCACGAACGATCCTCTCAAGCTCATCTCTATTGAGCTCACCGCCGGATGCATTCAAGATCAACTTATTGAAAGCCTCGGGAACAGTCACTACAACCTCCAGGTGAGTGTCAGTAACAACTTTAAGAGTATACTATCTTTTGCTTGTCCATGATCAACAATAGAAGAGGGAAGTAGCGCTGTATGTACGCTACTTCCCTTGGTGATTACGACAATGCGGGGAAGGTGGCAGACTGGCTGCGCAGCGAGTCAACCATGAGCGTGCCATCTGGCATGATCTCGCATGTCATGCCGGCTTTCTTCAGTAGAGCAAAAATAGTGCCAATAATCTGCTTTGATGAATGGACAACGATAGTATTTGCGCGGCGCATTGTGGCGAACTCGCCCGTCAACGGACAGGTAACCCTTCCTACGATCACGTCGCCCTTTTGCTTGACGGGCGCCTTAATGATGTCGCGGTGGATTACTTCCATTCTTCCAGCGCATGCACGCACGATCTCCGCAAGTTCCGGCTTGTCGAGCTGCCGCGTTGGCGGATTGTAAAGCATATGAATGTCAGTATTGACGCTCATGTCAGCCTCCTTCTTGTCGAATCAACGGCTTGTAGTATAGCATAGATTCAAGACTAGTGCAGGGAGGTGTTTTCATGCTATAATAAGGCGTTATGCCAGAGGTTATTCGTGTTACTGGTGCTCGCGAGCACAATCTAAAAAACGTCAGCGTGGAGATTCCACGTGATAAATTAGTGGTCATTACGGGACTTTCAGGTTCGGGTAAGTCAAGTCTTGCGTTTGATACCATTTATGCCGAGGGTCAGCGTCGCTACGTGGAGAGTCTTAGTAGCTATGCGCGCCAGTTTTTGGGCATTATGGACAAGCCGGATGTTGAGTCGATTGACGGCCTCAGCCCGGCGATTTCGATTGACCAAAAATCCACCAGCCGCAATCCCCGCTCGACGGTCGCAACAGTGACGGAAATTTATGATTATATGCGACTTTTGTTTGCGCGCATTGGGGTGCCGCATTGTCCTATCTGCGGCAAAGAAGTCTCGCGTCGCACGCCGCAGGCGATTATCGATGAAATCATGAAGATCGAGGCTGGGACGCGACTGATGATCTTGGCACCAATTATTAAAGATAAAAAAGGTGAATTTGCGCATATTCCCGAGCAATATCGTCGGCTTGGGTTCGCCCGTGCCCGCGTGGACGGCGTAGTGTACGCGCTCGATGAATTTCCTGATTTGCAAAAGAGCTACAAGCATACTATTGAAATTGTAGTGGATCGTATCGCGATGGCGGGTGATATGCTGGGCCGCGTGACCCAATCGGTCGAACAGGCGCTGGATGTTGCCGATGGCGTCGTCGAGCTGTTGCATGCTGATAGCGGCGAACTCACTACGTACAGTCAGCGCTATGCTTGTATCGACCATCCAAACGAAGAGATTCCCGAGCTTGAACCGCGCCTCTTTAGCTTTAACGCACCCCAAGGTGCGTGTCCGGTATGTACGGGGCTTGGGAGTAGGCTTGAAGTCGATCCTGATCTGGTATTTAACCCAAACCTCACTATAGCCGAAGGTGCTATCCGTCCATACAACCGCGTCAATAGTGATGCATGGTATATGAAACGACTTTCACGGGTGGCTGATGAGCATGGATTTAGCTTGCAGGTACCGGTTAAGCAGTTGAAAAAAGAAGATCTTGACAAGGTGCTGTATGGTACGGGCAATCAAACATATCGCGTTGAGATTGGTGGTGGGCGTCATTACGAGTCAACGTATGAGGGGGTTATTCCAAACCTTGAGCGTCGTCATAAAGAGACTGACAGTGAATTTATGCGAAAAGACATTGAGCGATTTATGCGTGAACGTAAATGTCATGCGTGTAATGGCGCTCGTTTGAAGCCGGTAGTACTGGCGGTGACAGTCCATGGCCTGAATATCATGGATATCTGTAGTCTTGGCGTAGACGCCGCACTCGACCTTTTCAAGAACTCTTTGAAGCTTGATGATAACGAACTATTTATTGCGCGGCAAATTATGAAAGAGATTACCGAGCGTCTGGGCTTTATGAGTAACGTTGGGTTGAACTACCTCGAGCTTGCCCGAGCGGCAAACACGCTTTCTGGTGGTGAAGCCCAGCGCATCCGCCTGGCTACGCAGATTGGCTCCGGACTTCAGGGTGTGCTGTATGTACTCGATGAGCCTTCGATTGGCCTCCATCAACGTGATAACGACCGTCTGATTGCAACGCTGAAGCGTCTTCGTGATCTTGGCAATACCGTGTTGGTGGTAGAGCACGACGAAGACACCATTCGTGAGGCGGATTATTTGCTAGATATTGGGCCTGGTGCTGGCGTAGCTGGCGGCGAAGTGGTGGCTGCCGGTACACCCGAGGAAGTGGCGAAAAATGAAAAGAGCATTACTGGTCGTTACTTGTCGGGCCTTGAGAAAATCGATGTACCAAAAAAGCGTCGAACGATTGTAAAAGATCGTCAGCTTATAGTGCGTGGTGCTAGTGAAAATAACCTGAAAAACATAGATGTTTCTTTTCCGCTTGGCGTCATGACGGTGGTGAGTGGTGTGAGCGGCAGTGGGAAATCGACGCTTGTAAATGATATTCTTGCTAAAGAACTTTCCGCCAGGTTGCATCGTTCACAGGTAGTACCTGGTGCACATGAAAATATCGAGGGAATCAACTATCTTGATAAAGCAATTGTCATTGACCAGTCAGCAATTGGCCGCACTCCACGCTCTAACCCTGCTACATATACGGGAGTATTTACTCCTATCCGCGAACTATTTGCAGGGACACCAGAATCGAATATCCGTGGGTACAAAGCGGGGCGATTTAGCTTTAATGTTAAGGGTGGTCGTTGTGAAAATTGTCAAGGTGATGGTGTCATTAAAATTGAAATGCACTTCTTGCCAGATGTGTATGTGACTTGTGACGAGTGTAAAGGTAAACGTTATAACCGCGAAGCGCTCGAAATTAAATACAAGAACGCGACCATTAGCGACGTGCTTGAAATGACGGTTGAGCAAGCGGCGAAATTCTTTGAAAATGTGCCATCAATTGCGCGTAAACTCAATACGTTGGTTGAAGTTGGGCTTGGCTATATTCGATTAGGTCAGCCCGCGACTACCTTTAGTGGCGGTGAAGCTCAGCGTATCAAACTAGCGTCGGAGCTTTCACGCCGTGCAACGGGCAAAACGCTCTATATTCTTGATGAACCAACAACTGGACTACATAGTGCTGACGTAAAGCGCCTATTGGCAATTTTGCAAAAATTGGTTGAGGGCGGCAATAGCATGGTGATTATTGAGCATAACCTCGATGTCGTAAAGTCGGCTGACCACGTGATAGATATGGGACCAGAAGGTGGCCTTGGTGGTGGTATGGTTGTGGCTGTCGGTACGCCCGAGGATATCACTAAAGTAGACGTATCGTTCACTGGTAAGTATCTAAAGCAGCTTATCAAATAAACGTATGCAAACGGACGAGCTAAATCGGCGTTTGGTACATAACTATATCGGGCAGCTTAGCAATCGCGACGTGCCACATAGACGCATACTCCTTAGCTTTTGTGGCGTGCCTGGAAGTGGCAAAACGACACTGGCAAAAATGTTAACGCGCGACCTGCGGGCGCAATACATCCGACATGATGACATTCGTGCCATGATACGATATGAGGGGTATGAGCCAAGTAAGATGAGCATGGGGCCTATTAGCACGATTGTGGCGAATACAATTTTGGCTAACGATGCCAATAAGTTCATTATTATAGACGCTGGTCAGGACAGGCAATGGGAGAGATTTTTTGCCCACGCTAAAGAATGGAAGGCGCAGCCAATCATCATACGTTTGAATGTATCGAAAGAACTGTTGCAAGAACGTCTATCGCGTCGTGATAGTAAAACAACGAATCATCGGCGAAACCTTGAGTTATTTATAGAACAATTTGAAAACTGTAAGAAGCATGTTGTGGCGGATATAGAACTTGTAGCTGACTATAACTATGACGAAGTGCTTGCGCGGGTTAAAGAGTTGGTTTCTTGATATTTCGCTGGAAAATAAAGTCAATCACAATGACGACAGCTAAAATCATGAAGGCAAGGCCAATTGAAGCACTAACATCGGTAACCCAATGATAGCCAAGGTAAAGACGACTTGCGGCAATGGCACCCACGCCGATGATTGTCATAAAAAGTAAGCCGATAAGGCGCCCAAATCCTGGAGCGCGTGAATAGAGTAAGTAACTTAGTACAAATAGACAAACAGCAATGCCGATAGTGTGACCAGATGGAAAAGAATAATCAGTTTCAAACGGCTGCAGCATCAAGGCAGTTGGTGGACGACCACGCTCAATGATATTTTTGACGACGGTACTAACAATAAATGATGCACCCATGGCGCCAATAAGGAGCGCTGGTCGCCAAATTTCTTTTTTGTAAAGGCCCCATAACACCGCTCCAACGCCAATAGTACCCGCGAATCCAACGGGTGTTGCTACGTTGGTAATAAATTGCATGATCGCGGTCAATGTAGGGGTTCGGTGCGCGACCATCCAGTCGAGTACTGGCTGATCAAAACGTGTCAGATAGGCATTGTTTTTAACGCTAAAGTATAGTGCGCCAAAAATCACAATTCCAAGTAGAAAGAAGAAAAGCGCATTAAGGAGCTGTTCTTTAGTAAGTGCTATGCCGGATTTCTTATCGTCGATAGTAAGAGACATAATTATTTCTTTCCAAACAATACCTTGAATTGTCGTTTAGTGCCATTCCACATGAGTGCGCGTTGTTTTTTGTTCCTAAGGATATGGATGAGCGGTGGCAGAATGGAGAGGATCAGGATAAGAAATACGATAGGAAGTAAGATGGTGTCGACATCAATACCTGCGCGGTGAAGCAATGCTCCAATGTAAAAACCAGCATAAGTAATGCCGGCCGCCCAAAGCAGGGCGCCAATGATGTTATAGATAACAAATAGACGATAGCGCATGTTGCCAACCCCGGCAACAATTGGGGCAAATGTGCGCGCTACTGGGATAAATCGAGCCAAGACGACTGCTATGCCGCCGTACTTTTTGTAAAACGCCTCTGCCTTCAGGACGTTTTCTTGGCGGAATAATCGTGAATTTGGTCGATTGAAGATACGCCGACCAACGCGTTGTCCGAACAGATATCCTATGCTGTCGCCTAAAATGGCCGCAATGAACACAACGAGGACAAAGATATGGATATCGATGTTTAATTTCCCTGCGAAAACCAGAAACCCTGCGGTAAAAAGGATGCTATCACCAGGAAGAAAGAAGCCAATAAGTAGACCTGACTCAGCAAAAATAATCGCCGCTATCACGAGAACGACAATCCACGGGCCAGTACTAGCCACAAAGTGAGTAAGGTCAAAACCAGGAATCATAACTGTTCTATTTTAGCATGCAGCGTGAAAATGCTATAATAGAAAAGTACCTAACAGGAGGACTATGAACGAAATTTCACTGAAACTTGACGGACGAAGTCTGCTCGGCAAAAAGGTAACAACGTTGCGCCGAGGTGGCATGGTTCCTAGTGTTGTGTATGGTGGGAAAAGTGATCCCATAGCAACGCAGTCGCCATTTGTAGAAACGACCAAAGTGGTGCACTCTGCCGGAAAGCACACGCCGGTACATCTTACGATTGATGGTAAGAAAAAACTTGCAATTATTAAATCTATTGACATTGATCCGGTTAAGCATGCGCTGCGCCATGTTGCGTTTCATACCATTAAACAAAATGAAACGATCACAACCGAAGTTCCGATTGTTCTTATAGGAAGCGGGGAAAGCGAAGCTGAAAGGGCTGGCCTGGTGATCTTGCAGGCACTTGAAAAAGCAGAAATTAAAGCGCGTCCAGCCGATTTACCTGAAGCACTCGAAGTTTCAATCGCTGCTCTTGCTTCAACAGACGATAAAATTACACTTGCTGATATTACATTGCCTGAAGGTGTTGAATTTGCCGATGCGGAACAAGACCAGGACCTGGTTGTTGCCAATGTATACGAACCAAGTGCACTCCAGGCGGCCAACGAGGCGGCTGGTGGTGATGCTGAATTGACAACCGATGTTCCAGTAGAGGGCGATATGCCACAAGATATTCAAGCTGAAGAAGCGAAACCGAGCGGTAAAGCCTAGGCAGTCGAACGTTGACGCTAATGAATAACATATAGCAATATTAAAATAAGCAGCTAAATTACCTCGAAAAGAGAGAATTTAGCTGCTTTTGCGCTAACTGGAAAAAATAGGGAGTCTATTTTTGGTTATACAATCTTTGAAGTTCTTTGCCATGTATCCAACATTGAATGAGTAAGTGTGTTGCTGCAGTCTGAGATGGTCCTGATATGTTTTCGAAGTCTGCTTCGTAAGAAGTTCTTTCCCATATCTCTTGAAGTGTCTTACCTTCGTGTAACTCGAGCTGCATCATTCGCGTCCAACGCTCTGCAT
>Ga0207695_10003885_pt1 | contig 20689 bp, 19 predicted proteins | sample KBSC54metaG_FD_184354 | JGI IMG/M metagenome (GOLD analysis project Ga0207695, IMG submission 184354) | Corn rhizosphere microbial communities from Kellogg Biological Station, Michigan, USA - KBS C5-4 metaG (SPAdes) (version 2) | ecosystem: Host-associated > Plants > Roots > Rhizosphere > Soil...
AGCCTGAACGAGGTCTTGCCCAGCGACCGTTATGTATTCGAACAGGCCGACGTCGCGGACCGCGCCCGGCTCGATCATATTTTCGCGGAGCATCAGCCCGACGCCGTCATGCATCTGGCGGCTGAATCCCATGTCGACCGTTCGATCGACGGGCCAGCTGACTTCATCCATACCAATATCGTGGGGACATACACACTGCTGGAAGCGGCACGGACCTATTACAACGGGCTCACGCCCGACCGCAAAGCACGGTTCCGCTTCCATCACGTTTCCACCGACGAAGTGTTCGGATCGCTCGACGACGCCGGCCTGTTCACGGAAGCATCGCCCTACGCGCCCAACTCGCCCTATTCCGCCAGCAAGGCTTCGTCCGACATGCTGGTTCGGGCCTGGCACCACACCTATGGCCTTCCCGTCATCACCAGCAACTGCTCGAACAATTACGGACCCTATCAGTTTCCGGAAAAGCTCATCCCCGTGGTTATCCTGGCAGCGCTGGGTGGACATTCCATTCCGGTTTATGGAACAGGGGCCAATGTCCGCGACTGGCTGTTCGTCGAAGATCATGCCCGCGCACTAGTACGAATCCTGGAGGCGGGCCAAGTGGGCGAGACTTATAACGTCGGCGGTCGCAACGAACTGCACAATATCGACCTGGTCCGCCTTTTGTGCGGGGCGCTGGACGAACTTCTGCCGGACAGCCCGCATTGCCGGCACGAAAAGTTGATCACTTTCGTCACCGACCGGCCCGGCCACGATCTGCGCTATGCGATCGACGCCTCCAAGATCGAGCGCGAATTGGGCTGGACACCCGAAACCACCGCAGAACAAGGCATCCGCAGCACGGTTGCCTGGTATCTTGAGAACCGTTGGTGGTGGCAGCCGATACGGGAAAAAGGCACCTCCGGCGACCGGCTGGGCCTGGGCGCCAAAGCGGCCGCTTCCGCGGATGCGGGTTGATCATGGTCGGTGTCGAGCCTTTTCCCATTTCTGGCCCCCTGCTCGTCCAGACGCGACGCTTTGAAGACGCCCGTGGCTTCTTCAGCGAGACCTACAACGCCCGCGCCTTTGCAGAAGCCGGAATTCCTTCGGTCTTCGTCCAGGACAATCATTCCCTGTCGCGGGACAAGGGCACCGTGCGAGGGCTGCATTTCCAGGGCCCGCCCCATGCACAGGAAAAGCTCATCCGCGTCGCCAAGGGCCGCATCCTGGATGTGGCGGTGGACATCCGCAAAGGATCGCTCACCTATGGCAGCCATGTTGCCGTGGAGTTGAATGATGCCGATGGACGCCAGCTTTATGTCCCGGCGGGCTTCGCGCATGGCTTCTGCACTTTGGTGCCCAACACCGAAGTGATCTACAAAGTCACGGATTTCTGGTCGCCGGAGTGCGAGGGTGGCGTCCTGTGGAACGATCCGGCGCTGGCGATCGCTTGGCCGGATTTCGCCGGCGCGCTGCTTGCCGCCAAGGACGCCGCGCTGACGCCGCTCGGCGCGCTCGACAGCCCCTTCACGCTGGGCCGCGAATGACGGGCGCCTTGAATGTCCTTCAGTTCGGACGCAGCGGTCAGCTGGGGACCGAGTTGATCGCGGTCTTGTCCAAGGATCCCGGTATCCGCACCACCGTTCTGGGTCGCGCAGAGGCGGATCTCACCAATCCACCCAATATCGAGGCCGCCATTCTTAAAGCGGGCGCGCTTGATGTCGTGGTCAACGCCGCGGCTTATACTGCGGTGGATCAGGCCGAACAGGAGGAAGCGCTCGCCTATCGCGTGAATGCCGAGGCGGTGGACGCGATGGCACGGGCCTGCGCAGTGCGCGGCGTGCCCTTTATTCATGTATCGACGGACTATGTCTATGACGGTGCCAAGTCCGCTCCCTATGTGGAAACCGATCCCACCGGTCCCCTTAATGCCTATGGCCGCACCAAGCTGGCCGGTGAGACTCTGATCCGGGACCGCCTGCCCGCGCATGTGATCCTGCGGGCCTCCTGGGTCTATAGCGCATGGGGCCGCAACTTCCTGACCACCATGCTGCGGCTGGGACGGGAGCGCGAGGAAATTCGCGTGGTCGACGACCAGCATGGCGCGCCCACCTCCGCCCGGGATCTGGCAGAGGCCATTGCCGCAATCGCGCGGCGGATCACGGGCCCGGCGGCGCAATTCGGGACCTATCATTATGCCGATGCCGGCGAAGCAAGCTGGTACGATTTCGCAGCGGAAATATTCCGGCAAGCCGGGCTGAGAGCCCGCGCCGTTCCCATCCCTGCCGCCGAATATCCCACCCCGGCCAGGCGCCCGGCCAATTCCCGGCTGGACGCCGCGAAGATTTCCCGGATATTCGGCATTCATCCGCCGGCATGGCAGACGTCTTTGGCCAAGGTGCTCGCCGGCATGAAGGAGACGCGCGCATGAAAGGCATCATACTGGCCGGCGGCTCGGGAACGCGGCTCCATCCCGTCACGTTTTCCACTTCCAAACAGCTTCTGCCGATCTATGACAAGCCGATGATCTATTATCCGCTGTCGACGCTGATGCTGGCGGGGATTCGCGAAATTCTGATCATCACCACGCCGGAAGATCTTTCCGCCTTTCAGCGTCTGCTCGGCGACGGCACCAAATGGGGCCTGGCTCTGTCTTATACGGTTCAGCCCAAACCGGAAGGCCTGGCGCAGGCCTATATCATCGGCGAAGAGTTTGTCGGCGGCGAGCCGAGCGCGCTGATCCTGGGCGACAATCTTTACTTCGGTCACGGCTTGCCCGAACAGCTCACCCGCGCCGCGAAGCGGCCCAAGGGCGCAACGGTGTTCGGCTACCGGGTCAAGGATCCCGAACGCTATGGCGTAGTGGAGTTCGGCGATGACGGACGCGCCATCTCCATCGAGGAAAAACCAGAGCACCCCAAATCGAATTATGCGGTAACCGGTCTTTATTTTTATGACGGCCGCGCTCCCGCTTTCGCGAAATCCCTCAAACCTTCCGCACGCGGCGAGTTGGAAATCACCGCCCTCAACAATCTCTATCTGGAGCGTGACGAGCTGGTGGTCGAAATCCTCGGCCGCGGGCATGCCTGGCTCGATACGGGAACTCACGATTCCCTTCTGCAGGCCGGCGAATTCGTCCGCACCGTGGAGGCCCGCCAGGGACTGAAAGTGGGATGTCCCGAAGAGGTGGCTTACCAGATGGGCTTCATAGACCGGGAGGCCGTCCGGGCCCTGGGCGCGGCATTGGAGAAAACCGGCTATGGCCAGTACCTTCTCGATATCGCCGCCGTCGGCCGGACGGGCTCGCAATAGGTTGGGCCGCTGTCCCGCGCCACGGAAGTGCCGTATTTCTCCAAATACTCACTCCGAAGTTGCCTGAACGGGAATTTGAATAGGTCAGGAGAACCAATTTCCGGATAGCGCGTTGTGTCGAGGCTGCGCTGTTAGTGCGCGGATCTTAATACTGCGGATCTTAATACTTATGAATATCCGCCTTTCACGAAACGATCATGGTCGGCTTGATGGTTAACTATACAACCCCCTGTCCTTTTCCGGCCCGCAGAACCACTATATGGTCCAGCGCCAAGAAAGCCTTTGTTGCGAACTCTCCGACGTGCCCAGCCCGGCTGATCGGCCGAATGCCGAACATCTAGTATCTCGTTTTTGGGGTTTGAATGCCGGACGTGATTCAACAAATCAACTGGGCAGGCCAGAGTCCGGCCGAAGAGCTTAATGGGGTCAGCATTTCCTCTGCACCGGCATCGTTCTATGAAGGCGCGCTTCGCATCCGCCAGTCCGCCGCCAAGCGTACCGTGGACTTTATCGGGGCCGCGATCGGCTCCTGCGTCCTTCTTCCCTTCCTGGCACTGATCGCGCTGGCTATCGCCATCGAGAGCCGCGGGCCGATCCTGTTCCGCCAACGGCGCTCCGGCCGCGACGGCAAGATCTTCATCATCTACAAATTCCGCACCATGCATGTCCTGGAAGACGGCAACGACATCGTGCAGGCCACGCGCAATGACGGCCGTACCACCAAGGTCGGCCGCTTCCTGCGCCGCTCCAGCATCGACGAGCTTCCGCAATTGTTGAACGTGCTCAAGGGCGAGATGTCGCTGGTGGGGCCGCGGCCGCACGCGGTGGCGCATGACCAATATTATTCCCAAACCGTTCCCACCTATGACCTGCGCTTTTTCAGCAAGCCAGGCATCACGGGACTGGCGCAGGTCCGCGGCTTCCGCGGCGAAGTGCGCGACATCCATCACATGGAGGAGCGGATTTCCTGCGACCTCGAATATATCGAGACCTGGTCGCTGGGCATGGATCTGCGCATCCTGTTTCTGACCGCGGTCAGCGCACCGTTCCACCGCACCGCTTATTAAAGCGATTATCGACCGCGGCCTCTAAAGCCGGCGGCGCATCCTTCTCGCGAAATTGAAACGATCCTAGCTACGAACCGTCTGCTCGACGGGAAGGCTTTCCGGCAGATCGGGATCGGACGCGGCATCCAGGGTCTTGCCGTCGCCGATATGGGTGCTGAGCAGCCACAGGTAAGGTGCGATGCTGTCTTCCACGAAACGGTAGATTACCGAATCCTCGGACGGCATCTCGATCAGAAGATCGCTGGCGACCAGCTGCGCGATCAATTCTTCGCAGCGGCGGATGGTGTCGGAATTGGCCATCGCGGTGCGGATATCTTCCTTGCGGAAGCTGCCGCCGCCCAGAAGAGCTGTCCCCGCCAGGGCGCCCAACGCCCTTGTCTGGCCTTCGCGCACGGTCTTCCAGAGCAGGCCCTGGCAGCGGTTGGAAAGCCGGGCCTTGAACTCGCGTACCGCCATCTTGATGGCGGCGGCGGCATTCTCGCCCGTCACATTCGAGCGTCCCGCCTCCAACGCATAGAGTCCGGCATTGAGGCTGATCAGGCTGGCGATATAGGGCGAGCCATGCGCCGCAACCACGATGGCGCGGGTGGCATTCTCGTCGAACCGCACGCCGCCCAGCTCTTCGCCATTCTTGATCAGAAGGCGGATCTCGGACACCGTCATCCAAGGCACCTGCAGCGCATAGATATTGCGCTGGATCGACGGCGTATGTTCGATCAGTTCCACCAGATTGGCGGCAACGCCGGCTATCACAAGCTGAACCCGCACCAGCCGGTCGGACAGGTTCTTGATCAGCTCGGCGACGTCGCGGCGGAAAAGCGCGGATTCGCTGCGATCGAATTCGTCCAGCACGATAACGACGCGCGTGCCCACGATCTTGGCCAGAAAATCACTGGCGATGCGGGCGGAGATGGGCGTGTCCGGCAGGATATCGGCCAAGGTCTGGCCCTTTTCGACCTCTTCGGAGGTTGGTCCCACCGTGCTGTGGAACAGCATCGGAATGCTGGCCGCAACGGTGCGGAACACTTCGTCGAAATTGGAATCCGAGCCGCAGGAAACATAGACCACCAGATAGCGCGCATCGCGTGCCGCCTGGGCCAGCACATGCAGGACGGACGTCTTGCCCAGGCCCCGTGATCCATAAAGGACCGTGTGAAGGCGCTGCTCTTCGATAGCCCGGATGAGATGGGTGAGAATTTCGGTGCGGCCGGCGAAGCGCTTGCGGTCGCCCACCGGCTGCGACGGGGTAAAGGCTTCCAGCAATTTCATGCGCGCCCGCGCCGAAGCGTCGACCGCCAGGGGGTTCACATGGTCATTGGCGTTGGCGCGAAAGCGCGGAAAAGGCTCGCTTTTGGCCGCAGGTACGCGCGGAACGGCATTTGCCGCTGCCGGCGCCGCCAGGCGCCCCGCCGAAGGTTCGGGCCGCAACGCAGCCTCGGCATCCGCCCTGTTCCAGGGAGCCAAGCGACCGAGTTTTTCAAAAAACGTCATAGCAGCACTGTACCCATTTTTTGCACTGCACCATGCTCAATTCGCACTGCCATGTCGAAGGCCGAAAGATAGCAATCCTTGTTTAAGAAAACCTAGGATTTTCGGCTCGTGAATTCTAATTGATCGTCATAAAGTTAATATGATCGGCCCGATCAAGGTCCGAACAGTGTTTGGCCCCGCATTTCAAGGCCCGGCCAGCCCGATTGTCTAACGCGTCTATGGCAAAAAAGTGCCGCTACCGGGACGGCTTTGCGCTTTATGCCCCCCGCCCCACCAAAAGCCCCACGGCATTGAACATCCGCCAGAAACGCAGGCGATAGAGGATGGCAAGCGCCCCAAACCTTTGCCGGATTCCCGCAATACGCCGCGAACGAAGCGCCTTGCCCGAATGGACCACCGCCGAAAGCGGCAAGGCCAGGGTTCGCAGCAGCCATTTGATCCGCCCGTGCCGCTGCTGGCTGGCCAGGGCATAGGTTTCCGCGTTGATGCGAACCCATTTATGCCGAAGCTCGCCCCAGGTGCGGCGGGCCGGGTGGCCGACCAGCGCGTCGGGCGCATAGCCGAGACGGAAATTGAGTGCGATGGCGCGGCGGGACCAGTCGACATCCTCCGACACGCCCATGCCGAAGCCGTTCACAGCCTCGAACACGGCACGCGGGCAAAAAAGATTGCCGGATGGGGCGAACCTCTTCTTCAGCACATAGCTTTCAGCATCGAAGGCAAAGACCCGCTCGAAGGCCTCGGTCGCGCTCATCCCATCCGGGGCGCGGGTCAACACTTCGATGCCACCGCCCGCGAAATCGCATCGCGACAAGGCCGCAACACCGCTTTCCAGCCAGCGCTCATGCGGTACGCAATCCGAATCGATAAAGGCCAGCGTATCTCCCGTCGATGCGGCGGCGCCGCCATTGCGGGCGGGTCCAGCCCCTCTTTGGCGCACCGTCACCAAGCGTGCGCGGCCGCGGATGACCTCGGCGACGGCCGCCTCGCCCTGTGGCGAGTCATTGTCCGCCACCACGATCTCGGTATCTTCGGCGGGAAAAGTCTGGCGACCCAAAGCCGTCAGGCACAGATCCAGAGACGCCAGATCGTTATAATGAGGAATGATCACACTGACTTTCATGAGGAGGCTTTCATGGCCAGGCTTTCATGGGTGAACCGCATGCTCTTGTCGTGTAGCCAGGAAATCGCGATATGGTAGCGCCATAACGGTCTCAGGCAATTCTCGAAGCGCCACGAACAAACATTTCCAGCCCCGGAACCCGGATATATGCAAACCATCTTTGACTGGGTCACCATGGCCGTATTCTCCGGTCTGGTCGTGCTCTTTCTCAATCGCTCGATGGCGCCAGAGGAAAAGCAGGACAACATCTATCACTATGGTCCTCCGGCGCTTGGCTGCGCCATCGCCAACTATCTGGGCAATCATGACCAGCGTGTGGCGGCGATCGCTCTTATCATTGCCGTGGTGGGCTATATTCTTTTTTTCCTCCAACCTTTCGCAAAGCGCTAAAGGCGGTCAGGCACTGATCGCCATCAGCGAAGACGCGCGCTGGGTTCCGATCAGGGCCTTGCGCTCCTTGGCGGCCACATGCATGACCAGATTTGGGACAAAGCGTTCCATGATGGCGAGCGATGCCGCCCTGTCGGTCCCGATGACCGAGAAGCGAGCCAGCAGCCCGTCGGGTATGAAGCGGTGCATGGCGGTGCGAAGACGCTCGATTCTTTGCTCACCCACCGTGGTGGGAAACGCCTCTCCCAAACGGGTCCAGTAAAGGATGGTTTCATCGCGCTCGTTGGAGGTGGCAACCAGCCTGCGGGCCGGAACTGTCACGCCATTGGGAAGCGCCAGTATCAGAGGCGTATTTTCCCGAATGGCAAAACCGAATGCCGGATAACAGACCTCCGGGCGATGCAGCTGCAGCTCGTTGCTCTCGACATCGCCATGGGCCATCAACATGATCACCTGATCGCCGGTCGATTGCTGGTGATAGATCCGGCCCACGGTTTCGCCATAAAGGCGTGCCGCCAGGCTGTCGGGCGTTTCGGGCGCCACCAGATCGCTGACATCCCGGGAGGTCCAGCCTTCGAGCTTCGACGGCAGGATTTCGTTCAGCTTCTTGCCGCCCTCCATCAAGGTTGTGCGCCGGCGCGGCTTGAGTGCGTAGGCGGCGCCCGAGCCCAGGCAGCAGGCCGCACCGATCATGAAATCGCGCCGCGCAATCATGCCGTCCGCCGTCCGGAGCCAAGAAAAATTCGCGACAGGCCTGAATCCACCGCGAACATCAGAACCAGCGCGGTGGCGAAAACGAAAACTCCGGCCGCCATATGCAGGAAGCCCTGCGCGACATCGTCGCCCGCATAATAGGTCAGCAGGATGAGGATCACGATCCGGATGATGTTGGCCAGGATCGCGATGGGGATCGACAGAACGCCCAGGATCAGCGAATACCACCAGGAGCCGCCGCGCATCAGATAGATGTAGAAAAGGCTGATTGCCAGAAGCCCGAAGATGGAATTCATGCCGGAACAGGCATCCTCCACCAAAAGCTGATACTGGGCCACGTAAATCACCACGCCTTCATGGGCGACGGGAATGCCCAAGGGTTGCAGCATCTCGGTCGCGGCGGTGGAAACGAATTGCTTCAGCGGGAAGGTCAGCCGGTCGAGCCACATCCGCGGCGGCGGTACCGCGAACAGCAGATAGAGGAAGATGAACCAGTTGCGGATGATCGCGCGGGCGCCGAACTTGGAATAGAAGATCGAAAATCCCACGCCATAGAGCCCGGCCGCGCTCAGAGTGATCAGATCGAACGCCTGTCCCGTCACATAGAAAAGGAGCGCAAAACCCAACAGCAGCGCGACGGCCCAGCCCTTTCCAGGGATACCCTCTTTGCGGAGGGCGGGCCATTGCAGCCACAAGAGCCAGGCCGCGGTGGCCAGAACCAGCGGGCCATGCGCCCCTTCCTCACGCGACCAGTTGTTGGCGGCCAGGATAAGAAAAGTGGGGATCGCCAGCACGGCAGTGCCCAAGAGCAAAGGCCAGGACGAGGCAAACGCACCGATGATCGCTCCGCGGGGGGCATCTTCACGGCTCGGCATGGCCGTCGTCATCGCTCAGGCCTCGTTCAGGACCGAGCCGATGACTTCCGCATGATCGCCCCTGAGCTGCTCGGTGAGGATCTTCACGTCATTGACGAGGCTTTTGTTACGCCGCGTGACGATCAGGCTGTACCCCACCACCGTGCTCACCCGCCGCGCATCCGAGCATGTGTTGGCAGGCGGCGTGTCGATAATGGTCGCGTCATATTCGCGAAGGCAGAAATGCATCAAGGCTTCGAAGCGGTTGCTGGCGAGAAGTTCCTGCGCATTTGCGGCGCGTCCGGTCGAAAAAAGTATCGACAAGGAGGGCAATACATCGGCGTCGATGCAGGCGTCGAAATCCAGATCGGACCCCAGCGCGGCGCGGATGTCGGTGCCCTGCCCCTTATGGCCGAAAATCGCGGCGATAGAGGGGTCGCGCATATTGGCGTCGATCAGGAGCGTATTGACCCCGATCTGCGACAGCGAAACCGCTAGATTGGCAGCCACGAAGGAGCAGCCCACCCCCTCGCTGGCCGCGCAGATCGCCAAGGCGCGATGTCCTTCGCGGACATGGCGCGCCATGATGTGGGTGCGAAGACCGCGAATGGCTTCCGCCGTTTCGGAGACCTTGCCGGAAAGCGTTACCAGCGATTTGGTATCGAAGGATTTGCGCAATATCGTCCGGTCATCCATGGCAAGCGAAGGTCCAAGCATCTGTTAACGCGCCGCCTCGAGAACTGTCAGAAGCGGAACGCCCATGATTGATTGAAGGTCCTCGGCTCCCCGCACGCGGCGATTGAGCAATTCGATTAGAAGCGCCAAGAGGACGCCCAGGCCCAGGCCCAGCCCGACGGAGCCGCCGACAATGAGCGGGACCTTGGGGAAAGAAGGCGACAGGGGCGCCGATGCATTGCCCAATGCGGTGACGCCGGCATCGGTCGCGGCGGCCTGCTGGCGGAAATCGATCTCCTTCTGGGCGGTCTTATTGTAGAAGTCCCGCTGCAGTTCGACTTCGGTATGCAGATTCCGGAGTTTGGAGAGCTTGTCCCGTTCGGCGATGATCAAGGCCTTCTGTTGATCGACCCGGTTGCCATGGGCGGACTGAATGCGTCCGCCCCCCTGACTGATCGCCGCGGCGATGGCGCTGCGCTTTGCCTTCAGCGCAATCAGGTCGGGGTGGTTGGGCCCCAAAGTCGCCGACGCGTTTTTGATCTGGGCGTCGATTTCCGCCAGCGTGGCTTCTCCGCCGCCGCCCGCTTCAATCACATTGGTCTGGGCCATCGCGGTCAGGCGTGCGCTATCCACATCGGTGCGCTCGTCCTGGGTCATGACGACGTTGTTGTCCCGCTCGAATTTGGTTTCCGTAGCCTGGGCAAGCTCCAGCGACTTTTTCGCCTTCGCAGCCTGCAGCCCATACCAGTCGGCGTTCTTAAGCGCATCGCTGCGGCGGGTGGCCAAGCTGCTCTCGACATAGGACTGGGTCACTGCATTGGCCACCGCTTTGGCGGAGTCCGGATCGCTGCCCGTATAGATGATATTGATGATGCTGCTGTTATCGGCCGCCGTGACCCGGGTGCGGTCGATGATGATTTGGGCCGCCCAGCGCCGGAAATCACGGGTGTCGGTGCTGGGGCGGGACTGATATTGCTGAATCAGATTGGGATCCGACAGCCAGCCCAGCTTGTCAACCGCCTGACCGATCACGCTGTAATCGGTGATCAGGCCGATCTGTGTGCCGATATAGGCGCGACTGGCGCCGCCGCCCAGCATTTCGCCTGTCACCGGGTCCGGCTTGAGCAGATTGAGCAGGACATGCGCTTCGGCGTCCCAGCGCGGCGGCAGAAGCTGAACCGCGATGACGCCGCCGGCGAGCGAGAAAATGGTCGTCGCCACGATCAGCAGCCAGCGCGCGCGCAATATTCTCCAGAACTGTACCAGGCTCATGACAGGCTCCGCGCGGGAGTGAAATTAAAAGAAGCCTTCGCCGACATCGATGACATCGTTCGGCTCGATCTTCACGTTAAGGTCTTTGGGCGTGATCGTGACGTTCTTGCGCACGATCTTGATGTGGCTGTCGCTGCCCAGATCGGTGATCCCGCCGCCACGTGCCAGCGCCATGACCAAGGTCATGTTGGCGGTGATGGGATAGCTGCCGGGCGCTTTCACCTGCCCTTTGACATAGAAAATCTCGGCCGTCGGAATGAAAATCTTATCCCCGGGCTGGACATAGGGATCGGTGGTTTCGTCGCCGGTCGCCAAGTCTTTCACCAGCAATGTCCGTTCCGGCCCCTTCGGCGATCTCAGCACGACATAGTCAGCGCCGTCTCCGCGAACCCCGCCGACACGGGCGAGAATTTCGGACAACCGGTAAGGCCGCTCGACCGGGATCAGGCCCGGCGCGCCGACCGCACCCAACACCGTGACGTAACGGCTGGAAAAGGAAATGACCTCAACCTGGATGATCGGCTTGGCGAAGAAGCCGCCCTTCTGCAGCGCTTCAGCGATCTGGTCGCGCAATTGCACCACCGTGCGATCTGCAGCAGGGAAAGCACCCAGGAACGGCAGCTGAACGGTCCCGTCCGCTCCGATGCGGGCCTTGGTGCTGAAATCGTTGCGGCCCAACGCGTCGACCTGGATGACGTCCTGCGGACCCAGAATATAGGTTGGTGCCGGTATGTCGTTGGGCACCGGCGCGACCGTCGCGGGAAGAGGCTTGGGCGGCGGAACGGGCGGCGTCTGCGCGCCCGCCGGCACAATGATCGCGCACATGAAGACCAGCCCGAGGGCGGCAACAATATCGCGAACTCTCATCATGCGCCTTTGGTCCCTTTTAGAACGCCTGCGACAAAGTCAGGCCGATCTGATTGTCAGTGTAGCTGTACGCCGCCAAGTCTGCATGCCTTTGCGTGTTCCTGGCAACAAAAGCCAAATTCATTCTGCTCGTAACGTTAAAGCCGAGCGTCCCGTAGAAAGATGTCACCGATTGTCTCGTCAGGTCTGTGGCGGAAATTAGGTTGGCTCCCCGGAAACTTTGCAGTTTGTTGGAAACCCCTAGCCCCGCCATCAGCCGGGCTGTCAGCCGGTAATGGGCGTCTCCCTGAAGGATCTGGTCGATCGAATAGGCGGCATTCAAGAAGTTCGACGGACTGGTTTGGCGGCCGAAATGAGCAGTGACGTCTAAACGCGAATCCGGCCGATAGGTTGCAGTCGCGTCATAGGTCACACCGGAGAAATTCAGACCAAGCCCGTCATAGGACAAGGATGTCTGGTAAATGGATGCACCGACTTCCAGCGTCGCGCCGATCGGCTTTTCGTAATGCAGGCCGCCCGAATAGACCTTGTAGCCGTCGCGGTGGAGGCTGGCGAGAAGCGGGATGAACCGGTTGTCATACTGGGTGTCGGCGTACTGCCCCACCAATGAAATGGTCCCCAAACTGCCCGCCTGATAGCCCAGGCCCGCATTGGCGGAAAAGCTCTGATAATCTGAAGAAAACAGCGAATTCGAGCTGTTCTTGGCCCAGGTCTGCTGAACCGAGGCCGAGGGGACCAGCCGCCCGAAGCCGTTGCAGACCACGTCCATACCGACCGAAGTATCTTCCTGGGTATTCTTGGTGACCGCGACGTTCAGGTCCTGCAGATCGCTCTGGCGACGCATATAGGACGCGCGAGGGGTCAACTGGCAGCCGCTCACTTGGGTCGACACACCAGCCAGAATCCCGATCCGCTCGCGGTTCAAAATGTCATTGTTCGCGTAAAAGTCGTAACCGAGGGTGCCTTGTGTAAAAAATGCAAATGATCCCAATTGCTTGGTATAATTGACGGCCACGGCCGGGCTGAAAATTTCGTCTTCCCGCGTGAGACCCCGCGAGGTCGCGAACGCTCCGTTGGAAGAGGCGACATTGCTATCGTACCGGATCCCCAGCTGGACATTGATCGGCGGCGCATCAACCCCCGGTATATCGACGCCAGCCGCCACGGCCGGGACCGCATTAACGATTAGGGCAACGGCCGCACCAATGATCGCCTTTTCAATCCGCATTCTGGTCCCCTCAAAAAGGCCAAATCAGCCAATAGGCTGACTTACCTTATTCGCGACATCTGAACAAATTTGAGGCGGGGATGGAAAATCCTGCGGACCGGTCAAAAGCCCGTCAACGGCCGGTTTTTGCCGTGGTCGACTGGGCCGGCGCGGCTTTGGGGGGCATATAGTCCTTGCTCACCACAATCGTGCTCTTGGCCTTGGCCAGGACCGCCGCCATCTGCCTCTGCACGGCGGCCTGGGTACGTTCCAGCCGCAGCACATTCATGGCGTATTTGTTGGCGGTATCGCCCGTGAAGGGCTCGGTGCGGGCACTCTTGACCTGATTAATCATGATCTGGTTGCCGGCGGGAAACACGAAAACTTCCTGGGGCGGAAGGGCGACAATCGCGTCGATCAGTTTGGGGTTCTGGCCGACCGCATCGATGGCGGTGGTCCCCCGCTGGAACGGGATTTTGTTGTCGGTCAGCAATTTCACCACTTCGTCCAGGGTCTTCAGAGGCTGAAGTTGGGCGAGAATGGCGCGATCGGACGGCTGATTCATGCGGATTTGATCGACTTCGAAAATCTTGCGTTCGGCAAAGATATTGGGATTGGCGTTTTCGAAGCGGGTGGCTTCATCAAGCGTGATCGCCGGAACCGTGGCGGCAATTTTGGCCTGAAGCTGCTGCGCCAAAAGCGCATCCATGGTGCGCTGGCTGAGCAGAATAAAATCCGGATCCTTGTCGATGCCCTGTTTGCGGGCCTCATCCGCCAGCACCGTGCGCTCGATCATGAAATTGAGCGCCGCCCGCTTCTGTTCCTTCTGGGCCGCCGGCGCGACGGCGGGCGCACCGCTCAATTCGGAATTCAATTGCCGGACCGTAATTTCGTGACCGCCCACCGTGGCGACGACCTGGCCGGTCGGGGCCTTGGGTTTGGATCCGCCGAAATTGAAATTACAAGCGCTCACCGCCAGCGCGACGACCGGTATGAACAGATGCCGTGCCTTAAAAAATCCCAAGAGTTATCGCTAGGTTGAGGTGTTGCCGGAAAAGGAACTAGCACAAGGCCGCAAAAAGATAAACGGAGGGAACCCGGTTCGATGGGAGCTTGGCTAACGTCCAGCCGTTTTTACCACATTTCCGGATAGGGCTCACTGTCCAAACGACATAGAATTTAGGTATCCGACCAGTCCAGACATGATCGCCGGGCATGAACATTAACTTATCGATGCCGCCGGAGAGCGCGGCCGAGGACATGCCGCGCAGGAGCCTGCGCGTGTGCCTGGCCGCGTCCGGAGGCGGCCATGTTCGCCAGCTGCTGGATCTGGAGAAGGCGTGGCGCCCCTACGACTATTTTTTCGTGTCGGAAAAAACCCCTCTCTCCCAAAGCCTGGCGCAAAGCCACCCCGTGTTCTTCGTGGATCATTTCGCGCTGGGCCAAGCGAGACTGGGCTCGCCGTTCAAGATGCTGGCGGCAGCCTTGCGCAACTTCCTGCAATCGGCCCGCATCATCTGGCGGGAGCGCCCCGACATCGTCATCAGCACCGGGGCGGGCGCGGTGTTCTTCGCGGTTCTCCTGGCGCGGCTTCTAGGCGCCAAATTCGTTCTGATCGAAACCTTTGCCCGCTTCGACAAGCCTTCCGCCTTCGCCCGCGCCGCCCACTCCTTTGCCCATTACAAGATCGTGCAGTCCTCCAGCCTGGCCGCGAAAATCCCCGGCTCGATCTGCCTGGACCCGTTCGAATTCCTCGATATGCCGCGGCCGCAGAAAAAATCCCTGATATTCGCAACCGTCGGCGCGACCCTTTCATTCGACCGCATGGTGGAGACTGTCTCCAGCTTGAAGGAGGCGGGCGAGATACCGGAGGACCTGGTGATCCAGACCGGGATCGGCGGAATTTCGCCCCACGGGGTGGAAACGCACGAAACCTTGCCGTTCGACAGCATGCTGTCTCATCTGCGGGACGCGGACATCGTCATCTGCCATGGCGGCACCGGCTCGCTGATCACAGCATTGCGCGAAGGATGCCGCACCATCGTGATGCCGCGCTTGTTCGAGAAGGGCGAGCATTACGACAATCATCAGAAAGAGATTACCGGCGCCTTCGCCGCGCGCGGCCTGGTCTTTGTCGCCAACAATCGCGAAGAGATGTCACAAGCCCTCAAGGCGGCCCGGGCCGGGGTGCCGGTTCTGGCAACCACCAACCCGGCACGCCTGATCGGGCATCTGGCGGATATTCTGTCATCACATGAAAAGGCCGATGCGCAAAGCCAAGCCGGGCAACAGACCGCCTAACTGGTCGCGAGTGCTTCTTCATAGACATCCTTGAGGATGCCATATTCGCGCAGCACGATCCCGCTCTTGATCACTTTGGCGGGATTGCCGGCACAAACCGAATGGGACGGCACATCAGCCGCGACCACGGCACCCGCGCCGACAATACATTGATCGCCGATCGTAACCCCAGGCATGATGATGGCGTGCGCGCCGATGAAACAATTCTTGCCGATGCGCGTATCCATGTGAATCAAACGCGACATGTCGTGGGCGAGGATGACCGCGCCAAAGGCGATATAGGTTCCCGCATCCACATGCACGCCCCGGGGATTGGTTTTGTCGAAATTGACCTTGAGGGAGAAGCGACAGCTGGGATGAATGTCCATGCCCCGGAATTTGCGCAGATAGAAGCGCTTAGAGGCGATCAAGGCGTGACGGATTCCGATCAGCGCGTGCCCGATCGGCCCGCGGCCGGCGCCCCGGTTACTCCGGAACTTTTCGACCGCTGCCGACACCGCGCCGTCGGTATTCTGTCCGGAAGCATGCGCGTTGGTAGACTGATTCATCCACTACACCTGGCAGACGACGTTAATGATTGCCGGATATCGCCGTCACGGGCGAATAACTCCGATTTTACAGTCCTGTAACACAATTCTATCCTACTATAGTACTCAATGCTTATCAGCACTTCAAAAGCCGTCTATAGCTGCGGCATTGTCAGTAGAAGGACAGACCGGTTTCAACCATGACGGATGGAAGAATAGCCGGTGCATATCAGCAGGTCCGGGGGCTGTTTGGCAGCTGGCCCGGTTTCAGAATTCCCCTTCGCCGGCCCAGACATGATGCCGTCAAACCGCCAGGCATCCTCAAGCCTTTCGCCAAGGCCTCACGCGGCTGGTGCCGGCCGAGCCGGTCCTGGTTTCTGATCCCGCTGCTGTTGCTGTTCTGCCTGATCTACGGCTTTGCCTTCGCTATCCTGGCTCCGTACATCGTCGTGCCCTTCGCAATACCGATCCTCATTGTTCTGCTGCTGATTATCTGGGCCATGCCGGACGCGGCCGCGCCCACAAGAACAATGAGTTTTTTCTTCTTTGCTTTCTTCATTGGTATGATCATTTGGCCAAACTACATATCTATTGCGTTGCCGGGCCTGCCATGGATATCAATTAAGCGACTGACCGTATTTCCCCTCGCTATTTTACTGCTTTACAGTATTTCAGTTTCGCATGGATTTAAGAAATCCCTATGGTCGGCTCTAAAAACCGCTCCCGCAATATGGCAAGCGGTTGCAGCAGTTGCGGTCATAGAAACGATATCCATTGCCTTCTCGGATAATCTGCCCTTTTCTCTGAGCAAACTGGTGGTGGCGCAGACAGAATGGACCGCAGTCTTTTTCGTTTCTTGTTTTATATTCCTAAAACCTGGAGTTCCAACGCGGTGGTTGTTTTGTATATGGGGCGCAGCGCTATGGATCTGCGTTCTGGGTATTTGGGAATACCGGTTAGGCTATGTGCCGTGGCGCGACCACATCCCTGGCCTCTTTCAAATTGACGACCCAGCCGTCCAGAGAGCTCTGGCGGGAATGCAGAGAAGCGCACTTGGCATTCACAGGGTGCAGAGCACCTTTTCGACCAGCTTAGGCCTTTCCGAGTTTCTGGCCCTCACAATACCCTTTGTGATTCATTTCGTCAGACCAGAATTCAACTGGAAGCTGCGCTTTGCAGCATTAGTGAGCATCCCGGTATTTATATTCGTTATCGTACTCAGCCAGTCTCGATTGGGATTGGTTGGAGCCATTGTGACGCTTCTCGCTTCGATTTTTGTGTGGGCCTTTAGGCGCCGGGCTGCGGATAAAGAAAATCCCTTTTGGACTGGGGTCTTGGTAGCCTACCCAATTATATTTACGCTTATCGTAAGCTCCACATTCTTCGTCGGCCGTATCCGAGCCCGCGTCTGGGGAAATGGCCCGCAGCAATTCAGCAACCAAAGTCGAATAGAGCAATATAGTCTCGGCATTCCAAAAATTCTGACGCATCCATGGGGATACGGCATCGGAAAGGGTAACGAAGCTCTCGGCTTCATCGATGTGAATGGCTCCATGACAATCGACAGCTATTACCTTCTGATTGGCTTGGAGTACGGCATTCTCGGCTTCCTTCTGTATTACGGACTTTTTCTCTGGGCGATTTATCTGGCTACAAAAAAATCTTTATCGCCAGAACCCCTCAAAGACGAAAACGCTTTGCTGATCCCCGCCGGGATCGCCCTGCTCAATTTCGTGGTGGTGAAATCAGTCTTCGCGCAGTCGGACAATCACGCCATAGTATTCATGATATTGGGCATGCTTGTTGCGTTGTTATGGCGGCGCACTTCTCCGCCGGCCAAAAGCGGCAATTAATAGCTCTGCGGTTCGCATCGGCCGAAACGCAAAGAAGCGATTGCTCACTAGGATCCAAACCCTTACCGGAGCGGACAATGACCATATGTCGGCCAGACTGCTAATCAAAATATATTGGCGTGGCGTCAGACTTGATGCATAACGATCTCTGAATAATTTTGCTTGCTGCGTCACTCGCAAAAGGCGCTCCTGCCCACCCCCGTTTCGGCCGCGCAAGAAATTCACAAATTTATAAAACAAGTCTGCAACGTTCCGTTGCTTTGTAATACCCACACTATTCTTTCCGTGCTGGCGATAGAGAATCGTCGATTGTGGAATAAATGCGGTCTTTCCAAAGGCAGATGCAACCAGCGCGATCCACCAGTCATGCATCGGAGCATCATGCGGAATTGGACGCGCCAATTCATACAACGCTCTATTCAATAACGCGGTGCATCCCGTGACGTTATTTTGCATTGCAAGCCGACGCAAATCAGACTTCCCAGGCAATAACTTTTCGTGTCGAGTAAAAGATGGAAATTGTGGCGCGAGATCGGGGCCAACAACCGACAAGTCGGTATGGACAAGTATCGGCATTTCTCTGCCAAAATTAGATTCCACATCCTTCATTCGAGACAGCGAGACTTCGATTTTATTATTGAGCCATATATCATCATGATCACAGAACATCAGATAATCCGATTGCGCCTGATCTAATATGCGGGCGAAATTCTGGCAGGCGCCGCCGGCTCTCGCTTCAAATTTCAGAATACGAATCTTTCCCGGATATGCCGTCACATACTCCGTCAATATATCGAGCGTCGCATCCGTCGACCCGTCATCAGCCACGAGGATCGAGAAATCTTGATACGACTGACTAAACAGCGATGCCAGCTGTACGCGGAGATATTTTTCGCTTTGGAAAGTTGCCAGCGCGATTTCTAACTCGGCCATGATGTTCGCTACAACCTTCTTCTAGATCACCGGTAAGCAACGCTGCTCGTTAACCGGATTTGACACGGCGAACGACCCGCAAAACAGTGACACGCGCGAACGATGAACTGGCAACCGACGTCGCGAGTAGCAAAATACCGACGGCCGCCAAAATTCCAATCAAGGCCAGCCGCTGATGTGGCCATGTCACAATCAGTGAAATCACCCAGCAAATTAGAGTGGTAGGGGCAATAATGGCTATAATATCTCGGATCAACCAATCCCAATGCCGACCCGGGAGATAGCGCGCATGAACAACCGGCATCCAGAAAAGGAAGTAAAGGCAATTTGCAATCGCCCAAGCCGCACCAGTCCCGACACCTCCATAGTGGACGCCACTCCAGACAAAGGCTGGTACGAGGAAAGCTAATAACATCGCATTTCCGATGAAATGCAGACGTAAATTTCCTTGCGCATATTGGATGAAATACGAAAACAGATTGAACGCGGCTAGGCCGTTCCCAATCGCATAGACGCTTAAGATTGGCGCAGCATGTTCCGCAAAGTCGGCCTGACCAGTCCACGCACGCATTATCGGTTCAGAGAGGAATGCAAGAGCTGCAACTCCAGGATAAATAATGACGCTCATCGTTTGGGTGGCGTTACTATAAAGCTGAAACAAAGCATCTTGGAGATCTTCGGCGAATAGCTTGGTAAGACGCGGTAAAATGGCCTGGCTCATTGGAGTGGTCGCAATGTTGATTACAGCTGCGACGGCCACTGCGAAGGAAAACACGCCGAACGTTGCCAAGGGGAGAGCTTTTGAAAGAACGAGCTTGTCCGTCTGGCTTAGGAGAACAGACATTGTGGTGACAACTCCGATTGTCAAAGAAAAGGTCGTATTATTCGCAAGCGGCCTCCAAGAAAAACTTTCGCGCTCACTCTTACCTAGCTGCGTTAGATGACGAGACATCAAAAAAGCACCGAGAAAATCGACGAAGCTCACGATGAACTGATAGTAAAAAAAGTATCTTACGTTTACACCAATCAGCAGAAATACACCCAACACTCCGACAAACCGCAATGTGGCGAGAGCACTATTGAACGCCGCGAGCCACGACATTCTTTCGAACCCGATAATCACTCCACGGTAAAGTCCCGCTACCCATCTCATCGGCACTATAAGTCCCATGACGGCAACGGACACTTGAACATCAGACAGCGGCAGGGCTCCCACTTTGAGCCAGCGGGTCGCAATGGCATGCGTGGAGATTAGGACCGCGAGTGCAATTGCCATGGACATGGCACCAAATATTATTTCAAGCCCTCGCAAGAAAACTCGAAGCGTTCCAATAGATATTTTACCGCCACGAAATAGCGCTGCCTCGCGGATCACGGTTGGGGTAAGGCCCATATCCAAAAGTTGAAACCATGCGTTCATCATGGTGAAAAAACCGATCAGGCCATAAGCCTCGGCGCCCATGTAGGACAAATAGACCGGCGCCATGACAACGGAGATCAGAACCGCGTAAATGCTGCTCGCGTAACTTGCAGCAACATTCCGCTTAATTGAGGGTGTTTCGGTCATTGATGAGGAAGCAACCAATTAACGGCGAGTTGCAATGGGCGTTGTGAGAGAATCTGGAAGCGCAAGGATCACTGCAGTCATCTACCTGAATTTATGGCGGGCAAAGCACCCTCAATATCGCCAATTAAAAACTTCATGACCGCCACGCCGTAAGCATCACGCGGAAATACGCTAAAGCCGTGAGAATGGGTCCTTGGCCCGCGTGCAGAAATCAACGAATTACGCCCTGACTAATTCATGCTTGCTCCTACAACGCGATACCCGCGATAGTCGGACAATTTTCACCAATCTATTGCAAAATCATGGTTAACAACCACAACACATTGATTTCCGCGCCTGTGGCCGCGGAATTTAACCATGGTAAAAAATTTGTTTACACAGACGGCACCAAATGCACGGCCGCATGTTATCTTGCCTGCGCAGGTTGGGGTTTCCCAACGCTGCGATCGCAATCGGTTTCTGTGGGGACTGGATATGAAACGCTTTATCAAGCTTGGCCTGACCGCCGCGACCCTGGCGCTTCTGGCGACCTCGGCGAACGCCGCCGTCACCTT
>Ga0207695_10003886_pt1 | contig 20689 bp, 20 predicted proteins | sample KBSC54metaG_FD_184354 | JGI IMG/M metagenome (GOLD analysis project Ga0207695, IMG submission 184354) | Corn rhizosphere microbial communities from Kellogg Biological Station, Michigan, USA - KBS C5-4 metaG (SPAdes) (version 2) | ecosystem: Host-associated > Plants > Roots > Rhizosphere > Soil...
TCGTGGTCCCGCTCATCGTCTTCTTCTCGCTGCAGCGCTACTTCGTGCGCGGCCTTCTGGCGGGTGCGACGAAAGGGTAGCCACGGGCAATATCGTTGGGCCCGATGGAGATTCCCGGGTGACCAGCATCGACGATGTCGCCCGGGCGGCGGGCGTCTCGACGGCGACCGTGTCGCGGGCGCTGCGCGGGCTGCCGAACGTCTCAGACGCGACGCGCGAACGCATCCACTGGATCGCCGACGAGCTGGGCTACGTGGCCTCGTCGAGCGCGTCCGGCCTGGCCAGCGGGCGCACGCGCACCATCGGCGTCGCCGTCCCCTCGGTGAGCCGCTGGTTCTACACGACCGTGCTCGAGGGCGTGGATGCCGCGCTGCGCGAGGCGAACTTCGACATGATCCTCTACAACCTGGCCAGCCGGGGTGGAGACCGCGAGCGCGTGTTCCACCGGTCACTGCTGCGCAAGCGCACCGATGCGCTCATCGCGATCGGGGTCGACTTCACCGCGGCCGAGCGCGAGCAGCTGCTGTCGGTCGGCCATCCGCTGATCGCAATCGGCGGTCCGGTGCCCGGGGTGCGCAACATCGGGATCGACGACCGGGCGGTCGCTCGCGCGGCGACCGAGCACCTGATCGGGCTGGGGCATCGCGACATCCTGCACCTGGGCGGCGCGGACGACGAAGGGCTCAACAAGAGGATGCCGGCCGACCGCCGGGTGGGTTTTCTGGCCGCCATGGAGGCTGCCGGTCTGCCGGTGCGCGACGAGTGGCTGCTGACCGGCCGGTTCTCGCCGATCGTGAGCCGAGGCGTGATGCTCGAGCTGTTCGCCTCGCCGGGCCCGCGCCCGACCGCGGTCTTCGCCAGTTCCGACGAGATGGCGTTCGGCGTGCTGCTCGCGGCCCAGCAGAGCGGGCTCCGCGTGCCGGACGATCTCTCGGTGATCGGGATCGACGATCACGACATGGCCGCGGCGTTCGAGTTGACCACCCTCGCGCAGGATCCGCACGCGCAGGGGGCGCTCGGCGCCCAGGTCCTGCTCGACGAGTTGCGCGGCGCGCCGCCCCGGCGCTCCTCGATCCGCGCTGATTTCGACTTGCTGGTGCGGGGCAGCACCGGGCCGCCGCGCTGACGCTATCGTGTGGCTCATGTCTGAGACCACACCCGCAGCGTCTGCCGTTCCGCCCGGCTGGTACGACGACGGCACCGGTTCCGGCCAGCAGCGCTGGTGGAGCGGGGTCGAGTGGACCGAGCATGTCGCGACTCCGACGGTGATCGTCCGCCCGCTGCTGCCTGCCGACCGACCGGTGTACAGCGTGTGGATCTGGCTGATCGTGCTGCTGCCGCTGCTGTCGCTCGGCTCCTTCTTCTTGTGGCAGCCGAACTTCGACTACCTGAGCGACCCGGCGTCGGTCGCGACGCCGGGGTACGAATCGCGCTACCTGTCGTCGATGTTCACGCCGGGGTACTTCGTGCTCCTGTTCGGCGGCTGGATCCTGTACGGGCTCACCGCCGTCTTCGCCTGGCGCGACGCGGTCTGGCTGCGCAAGCAGGGCGTGGTACGGCCGTTCGCCTGGCCGTGGGTCTTCCTCTACTCGCCGGCGTACGTGATCGGCCGGTCCGTGATCGTGCGCCGGGTGGCGGCTCCCCGCGGCCTCGCGCCGATCTGGGTGCTCATCGCGGTGGTCGTGCTGGGGTTCGTCGTCGCCATCGTCTGGATGGTCAGCCTGATGTCGGGTGTGCTGTCGCACATTCCCGACTACAGCAGCTACTCGTCGAGCTGATCCGGCCGTCACACTAGGAGGATGGCCCGCGACATCCTGATCACGCCGGCGCAGCTCGCGAGCGCAGTCGTCGGCGAGCCGCTGGCCGATGGCGGCCCGCTTCGGCTGCTCGACATCCGTTGGCGATTGGACCGGCCCGACGGCAGCCCGGACTACTCCGCGGGTCATATTCCGGGCGCGCGGTACGTCGACCTCGATGTCCAGCTGGCCGCGCACGGCGAGCCGCAGGACGGCCGCCACCCGCTTCCGCCGGTCGAGCAGTTGCAGGCTCACGCTCGAGGCTGGGGCATCGACGACGGCGACACCGTCGTGGTCTACGACGACCTGAAGAACCTGTCGGCCGCGCGCGCCTGGTGGCTGCTGCGCTACGCCGGTGTCGCCGATGTGCGCCTGCTCGACGGCGGGCTGTCGGCGTGGCGCGCCGCCGGGTTGCCGCTCGAGACGGGCGAGGCGCCGTTGCCCGCTCGCGGCTCGGTGACGCTCGAGTACGGTGCTCTTCCGGTGCTGACGATCGACGAGGCGGCTGCGTTCCCCGGTGCGGGGGTGCTGCTCGATGCGCGCGCGGGCGAGCGTTACCGCGGCGAGGTCGAGCCGATCGATCCGCGGGCCGGCCACATCCCGGGGGCGCGGAGTGCGCCCACCACCGAGAACCTGGATGCCGACGGCCGCTTCCTGCCACCGGACCGGCTGCGTGCGCGATTCGCCGCGCTCGGCGTCGAGCCGGGCACACCGGTCGCGGCCTACTGCGGATCCGGGGTGACCGCCGCCCACGAGGTGGTCGCGCTCGCGCTGGCCGGGTTCGACGCAGCGCTGTTCCCCGGCTCGTGGAGCCAGTGGGCGAACCATCCCGAGCGGCCGGTCGCGGTCGGGAGCGAGTGAGTGAGAGGCGGTCAGGCGCCCGGCGCGGAACGGGTCGGCGGCCCCGAAGGGGGACTCGCTGTGCATCGCTCACCTCCTTAGCGTGGCAGCGTGAAGAAGCGCTGGATCGTGGGAGGCGTGCTGGCCGTGCTGCTGGGCGTCTCGGCGACCGGCGTCGCGGTGAACGCGCACTGGCTGGGCGGGCGGTGGGATGCCTCGCGCGCGGCCGCCGATCTGGCGGCTCAGCTGCAGAAGCTCGACGGGGTGACGAACGCCACCGCACGATATGACCCGCTCGGATTGCCCGACCCGACCGTGGTGGCCGACGTCCACTTCGCCGCGGACGCCTCACCGGACGACTGGAGTGCAGCGACCGACCTGATCGGTTCGGCGGCTTCGAGCCGGGCGCTGGCGCAGACCACGACGACGGCTGCCTTGCACGAGCAGGGTTCGAAAACGTCTCTTCGTGTCGAACCGTTGCTGTTCACCGGCTCCGCCGTTGCCGACGAGATCGCGGCCTGGCGAGAACTCGAGCACGCCGTGGGCGACCGGGTCTCGCTGCATCTGGGCTACTCGTCCGAGACGGACATGCCGTCCGGGCCGATCGTTCGCGAATACACCGTCGCCACCGCAGCGGATGCCCGGGCCGTCGCGGCCAACTGGCCTGCGAGGCTGCCCGCACTGAACCCCGCGATCCCGAGCAGTTGGAGCCAGCCCGGCTTGCAGGTGGCGGGGATGCCGTCCCCGCAGATGATGACGACGGTGAGCGCGGTGGGCGCGCTGCTCCCCCTCGGGTCAGGTGTTCCCGGCGCACGCGAGACCGGAACCCTGGCGGTGGTTCTGCCCGCCTTCGACGGCTACAAGCTGAGCATCGTCTCTCTCCGCAACGGCCGCACGGCCCACGGCGAGCCGAGCGCGAAGATGGCGCGGGCCGCGCAGGCCGCCTTCGCCACCGGCGCGAACACGGTCGAATGGGAGAGCGCAGACGGCTTCCGCACGTTGGAGTCGGGTGACTGCCCGTCGTACACCGCGGGCACCCCGACCATTCAGACGACCTTCCATCCCTCCACGCGCGACGCCGCGTTCGCTGCCGAGCTCGCCCGCCTCGGGTTCATGCGGCCGCCCGGGGTGCGCGCGGGCACCTGCCGATGAGCGTGGAGGAGGCGCCGACAACGACACCACGATCGGGGTTGCTCACAGCGCGATCCGTGCTGTGGGTCGCTCAGTGGGTCGCGGTGGTGGTCGTGCCCGCCTGGTTGGTGGTGGGAACCACAGTTTTCTCGGGCGGGGGCTTAGCGGTCGTCTTCATCATGATCGTCTCCGCGCCCCTTGCCCTGGTTGCGCTGCTGGTCGCGGCGACTCTCTCGGTCACGATCCCGTCGGCCCGTCGAACTCGCGGCGGCCCCTGGTACGTCTGGCTCCTCGCTGCCTGCTGGGTTTGCATCGGGGTTCAGTCCCTGCTGATCGAGGGTGGTTTCGACGTCATCACGCCCTCCGGCTTCGAACGGCTCGGCCTCCCGGAGGCCGCCGACCATTTCCTGATCACCTTCCTCCTCTGGGCGGCGGCGGCGCTTCTCATGCTGGCCAGCATTTCGACGGGTGTTGCGGGCAACGCGCCCCCGTTCGGAGATGGATCGGATCGCGCGTCACGACCGCAGGAGACAGCTCCTACCCGTGCAGTTCCTGGTGCAGATTGACGTAGCTGATCGAGTTCGCCGAGGTGGCCACCAGGCCGAGGTTCACCCTCAGCAGCCTCGGGGGCAGCTCGCTGCTCGGCGGCGGCGTCTGGTCCGTTCCCAGGGTGAGCCCGAGTCCGCCCAGCGTGGTGCCGGTCAGCGAGTCGAGCCAGACGCTCACGTTCCCCTTCAGCTCCATCCGGTCGGCGGTCGACACCAGGGCCGGGCCGGTGGCGCGGCGCACGTCGAGCAGGAAGCCGGTGATCACCACGTCGTCGGCCGTCAGCTTGATCACCGGGAAGCTGGTGCCGTCCAGCTTCTTGACCGTGACCAGACCGACCTGATGGATGCCGCTGATCGAGATCGACGATCCGCCGAGCTGTCCGGCGGGCAGCGTCATCGGGTATGCCGAGTCGTCCGGCCCGATCACGAGCGGACCGGCTGACACGCCCGGCACCTTCGGCCCGCCCAGCAGCCCGCCCACGAGCCCGCCGAGCCCACCACCTGAACTCGGGCTGGGGCTGGGCGACGGCGCTGGGCAGGTCATCAGGAGCGGGATGCAGAGCGCGCTGGGTTCCGCTGCCTGGGCCGGTGGTGCCGCGGCGGCACCGACACCGGTGAGTGCGGCGACGAACAGCAGCGCAGCCACCGCAGCCGACCCCCCGGTGCGAGCGGATGCCGACCGGGGCTTGCGGGCCCGGGCCGGCGCCTCAGCGAAAGGGGGCGGCGCCGCGTGGGTGTCGTTCGCGGTTCGGCCGGCCCGTGCCACGAGCGCCGGATAGGGGACGAACTCGGCGTGCACGGCCTGATCGTGGTCGCGCATGCCGACCCCCGCCCCGACGAGTTCGCGTTCGACGGGCTCGGGCGGGGCCGCATCCTCTTGTTCGGTCCCACCCGATCCCGAGTTTGTCGTTGCTGCCGAGGCCGTCGGTTCGGCGGCCTGGGCGGCCGGCTGCGCCGCGGGCGCCCACGACACGGCGAGGATCCCGCCGACGGCGCTCAGCAGCATCCCGATCAGGAATCCCCCCAGATTCACCCCGATGATCGAGTAGATCGACAGCGCGAGCGCGATCACGCCGTAGAAGATGCGGTGCTGCGGCATCACGGCGATCAGCACCGCGAGCAGCACGAAGCCGAGCGGGATGATCGTGGCCTGAAAGCCCTCGACTCCCAACTGGACATGCATGTTGCCGAGGTCGAGCTGGGTGGAGAAGAACATCTCCAGCCCGGCCAGCAGCAGCAGCAGCGATCCGACGAAGGGGCGCTGCCGCCGCCAGGCACGGAAGGTGCCCGGCTGTTCGGTGCGTATCGGTGTCGCGGAGCTTGTCCGGGTCGCAGACATCAGAAGCACTCGTCGTCGCCGTTGGTCAGCGCCACGTGCATCCCGTTCAGCTCGAAGACGGCCGCGGTGGTGGTCCACGAGATCTGCTGCAGGTTGCTGATGGTGATGCCGTCCGAGTCCTGGGCGAAGTCACCGGCGGCGCCCTTGGCGGCCGTGTTCACGGTCGAGGCGTCGACGCCGATCCGGATGTTGGTGAACTTGGCGTCGCCCTTGAGGTCGGTCATCCCGATCTGCAGGCCCTGGGCGACCACCGGCTTGCCGTCGCCGCCCGCCGTGATCTTGACGCCCACCTTGCCCAGCGGGGTGTCACTGGTCACCGACTGGCACATGTTCGTCAGCGTCGCGTTGGCGATGTTCGCGATGGCGACCTGGTGGGCGCCGCCCTTGCTGTCGTTGGTCACCCCGGCGTACTGCGAGAAACCGGTGCCGTCGAGGGCCGAGGCGCTGATCTTGAACTGGCTGCCCGAGATGGCGAACGAGACCGGCACGGCGCCCTGCGCGACGCCGCCCAGCACGACGGTGGCGGCGACGGCCACCGGAACGGCGGCGATCAGGATGCGGCCGGCGCGCTTCCCGGTGAACCGGCCGCGAGTGCCCGGGTGCGGAGTGGTTGGCTGCTTCGACATTGAATCCTCCTTGATCCAGACCGGGGCCGCGGGGGGCGGCGCCGGTTGTTCCGAGGAGCGTCTGAGAGACGTCCCTATAGAGAGAGACAGGGATTTTCGCGGTTATGACGCGAAATCGCGAACTTTTTTGACTAGGTGTCAATAGCGTTCTCGGAGGGTAGTGTGCCCCGCATGGCCGTCGAACGACGCACCCGGTTGACCCCCGAGGATCGCAGCGCGCAACTCATCGCGCTGGGCGTCGCGTCGCTGGTCGACCGGCCGCTGCATTCGCTCAGCATCGAGTGGCTGTCGGCCCAGGCCGGGGTGTCGCGAGCCCTGCTGTTCCACTACTTCGGCTCGAAGCAGGGACTGCATCGCGAGGTCGTGCGGGTGGCCCGTGACAGCATGCTGCACGCCACCGCGCCGGCGCCCGACCTCGAGCCGTTGGAGCGACTGCGCGACACGCTGACCAGGATCGTCGGGTTCGTCCGCGAGCACCGCGGCACGTTCTACTCGCTGGTCCGCGGCGTCGCGAGCGGTGATCTCGAGGTGCGCGAGGTCGTCGAGCAGGCGCGCGTGGAGCAGGCTGAACGGGTGATCGCCGTCTTCCTCGAACTCGGGATGGCCGACACTCCTTTGCTGCGCGTCGCGCTGCGCTCGTGGGTGGCCTTCGCCGAGGAGGCGCTGGCCGAGGAGGCGCTCGCCGACGGGGCACCCGGCGAGAGTGCACCCGACGAGAGCGCATCCGACCAGACGGCGGCGACGGTGGGTGGCACCGGACTGCCGGATGACGACCTCGTCGACTTCCTGGTGCGCAGCGCCGTCGCGGTGGTGGAGGCGATGGATCCGGCATATGCCGCTCACCGCATGAGCACGGCCTGAATCAGCAGCGACACCGCCAGTCCGAGAGCGAGCACGGCGATGGCGATCCGCACCGGGGTGCGCGGCGCCCGTCGCATCACCCGCGGACCGATGAGCCCGCCGGCCAGCGCGCCAAGCCCGAGCGGCACCACGGCCGCCCAGACCACCGGGCCGGCGACGGCGAACAGCACCGCCGGCAGCAGATCGGCGATGAACAGCAGCACGTTCTTGAGCGCGTTCGCCCTGGCCAGGTCGTGGTCGATCAGGATGAGCACCACCGCGATCATCAGCACGCCGGATCCCGCGCCGAAGTAGCCGTCGTAGACGGTGACGGCGAGGACCGCGGCCACCACCCAGCCCCGCGGGATGGGCTGGTCGCGGGCCACGTGCCAGCGCGTGATCCGAGGCTGAAGCAGCAGCAGGATGCCGGCGGCCGCGACCAGGAACGGCACGATCCACGCGAACACCCCGGGCGGCGTGGCGAGCAGCAGCAGGGCTCCCGCGGCGGCTCCGATCACGGCGACCGGGACCCAGCGCCGCAGGGTCGTGCCGTGGTCGCGCAGTTCGGGGCGGGATCCCAGAGTCGACCCGAGGCCGCTGCCGAGCAGCGCGATCGAGTTGGTGAGGTTGGCCGAGAACGGCGGGATGCCGACCGCCAGCAGTGCCGGATACGCGATCAGCGAGGTGATCCCGCCCGCGGTGCCCAGGATGCCGGCCGCCACCCCGGCGACGGCCAGGAACGCCAGGTGCAGCGGAGTCGGATCCACTACGCGGCGCCGATGCCCGGTGCCACTACTTCGCGTACGGCGCGTGCAGCCCGTCGCCGGCGTCGTACCGGGCGAGGGCATCGGCGTCGCGCGCGTCGGTCTGGGCTCGGCGCGCGATGTCGAGGGCGTTCACCGGATCCGACTCGTTCTGGGCGAGCATCAGCTGCCGCTGCGCCTCGGCGAGCCGGGTGCGGGCGTCGGCGCCGACTCCGCCGCGATGGCCGTCGATGTAGTCGGTGACCGCGGCGATCTGGCTCTTCGCAGACACCATGGCTCCGCCGAGGGCCGCCCGCGCGCCATCGAGCCGGCGCTGCTGGTTCTGCGCGGCCGCCACGGCGACGTCGAGCGCGTCGCTGGCATCCACGAGGGCGTCGAGCTGGGCGGCGGGATCACGGCGTCCCGGTTTCGCCACGGCGGTGAGCTGCTTCTGCAGGGCGGCGATCGCGTCGTTGACGGCCGCGGCGGAGTCCGGGTCGGGCGGAGCATCCCGCAGCGTCTTGGCGGCCGCGATCGCGCCGGTGGCCTCGGTCACGAGATCGGCGATGCTCTTCTGCGCCGCGAGCAGCTCGTCGCGACGGTGGTCGATGGCATCCAGCTGCTGGGTCGCGGTGGCGACCGCATCCTGAACCGCCTTGAGCTCGTCGGTCACGTTCGGCACTGTGCTCGTCGAGAGCGCGGCATCCGTGGCGTCCGCCGCCTTCGCGCCCGCGGCCAGCGCGGCGTCGGCCGCATCGAGATTGGCACCGACCGTGCTGATCGCCGAGTCGATGTATTTCGTGCGCAGGTCGGCGACGGTACTCGCACTCGCCGCGCGCCGGGTCGCGAGCGCGGCCAACGACGATCGGAGCACCTTGAGCGCATCGGGGGCGCCGGCCTCGGTACGGCGGAGGTCGTCGAAGGTCGCGGCGGCCGCGGTCACCGAGGTGCGGGCGCCGTCGGCGAGGGCGCGGATCTGGTGCGTCCATTCCGCGCGCTGCTGGTCGCTGTCGGGCTCGGCGTCATCCAGTTGCTGCTGCAAGCGGAAGGCGCGGGTCAGGTCGGACTTCGCGGTGGCGAGGGTGGCGGCGAAATCCCGGGTGCGGTCCTCGCCGAACTGGGCGACGGCGAAGGCCAGTTCGTCTGCGCCGTTCTTGACCGCGTCGTCGGCCTGCACCAGGGCCACGCCGGCATCGGTGCGGCCGGGTGCGGGCGCGAGCGCCTCCCGGCGCGACCGTCGGGCGAGCAGCACGATCCCGGCGGTCATCAACACGAGGAACGCGACGACCACGACGCCCACCACGAGGCCGAGCAGAGTCGCCAGGTTCATGCGGCGATCCTATGGCCGGGCCTGTTCCGCGCGCTCCGCGGTATTCGCGAAACCCCCGCCCGCGTCCAGAGATTCCGCGGGACTGCGCCGTAACCTGGCCGCGTGTGGCCTGCCAACCGACGGGATGACGATCCCGTGATCGACGACGAGAGCGCGAGCGTTCAGCGCCCCGCCGCCGTCTCACGCGCGGCGAGCCCCTTCGGGCGCACCGGCATGGCACGGGCGGGTGATGTTGCGGATCCGGTCCGCGCCCAGTGGCGTGCCGAGCTCGCCGCGGTGGGCGGCCGCTCGCCGCTGCTGCACTTCGCCGACGCGCCGAGCACGCGCATCGAGTTGAGCACGACCCATCCCGGTGGTCTCGCCCGGTTCATCACCGGCCAGACCACGCTGCTGTCGCAGCTCATCCGCGACGATGTTGCGCTGCGCGCCGCGCGGGTGGCGGCCGACAACGTGAGCGCCAAGGGGCTCGAGCTGTCCACCACCCGGGGCATCGACTCGGTGCGGTTGGGCATCGGCCTGGCCACCTGGAGTGGCGCGACCACGAGTTCCGATGGCCGCCCGACGGACGGCGGCGAGTTCTGCGCGCCCATCCTGCTCCGCCCGCTCGCGATCCGCCGGCACGGCCGCGACTTCGAGCTCAAGCTGCGCGGGGCGACCGTGCTGAATCCGGCGCTCGCCATCGCGCTCGACCGGCAGTTCGGGCTGGTGCTCGATCCCGAGGCCTTCGTCGCGTTGAGCGACGCGGACGGCTCGTTCAAGCCGAACGCCGTGATCGATCAGCTGCGCGCGCTGACCGGCCACCTCGCCGGCTTCTCGGTCCAGCCGCGCCTCGTCGTGTCATCGTTCGCCGAGGTCGCGCCCCAACTGGTGGCCGATGCGTTCGACCTGGAGCATCCGGTGCTCGACGCGCTCGCCGGCAACGCCACGGCGCGCTGGAGCCTCGAGGAGGCGGCCGCGCCGGTCGAACCGGTGGACTCCGACCACCGCGATCCGTCGACCGACGTGCTGCTGCTCGATGCCGACTCCGAGCAGGAGCTGGTCATCGCGCAGATCGCGGCCGGCAACTCGCTGGTCGTGAAGACCATGCCGGGCACCGGCGGCACGCAGACCATCGTGAATGCGCTGGGCGCTCTGGTCGGTCAGAACAAGCGCGTGCTCGTGGTCAGCCCGCGCCGGGCAACGCTGCGCGGGATCGCCCAGCGCCTCGCCGACATCGGGCTCGCCGGAACCGCCGTCGCGCCGTCGACGCTGCGCCGGGATGTCGTCCGCTCGATCGCCCGCAACGAGCGCGCCCATCAGCCCAATCTGTCCGAGGTCGACGAGGCGCTCGTCCGCCTGCGGAGCGTGCTGCTCGACTACCGCGGCTCGCTCGCGCGACCCGACGACGAGCTGGGGGTCTCGGTGGTGGACTGCGTGACCGAGCTGTCGCGACTCGCGCTGCTGCCGGTTCCCCCCACCACGACGGCCCGGCTGGATCGCGCGACGGTGGTGCGCATGCGCGGGGACCGCGCCAGCGTGGCCACCACCATGGTCGAGGCGGCCCGGCTCGGCGAGTTCCGCTACGGACCGGGCGACTCCGCCTGGTACGGCGCGAAGTTCGCGAACGGCGAGGAGGCGCAGCGCGCGCACGCCCTCGCCCAGAAGCTGCATGGCGAGGAGCTGCCGCGTCTGCTGGTCCGCGCGCAGCAGCTGATCGGGTCCACCCGCATGCGGCCGTTCGAGACGATCGGCGAACTGGGCGTCTATCTGAAGCTGCTCATCGACATCCGCGACACCCTGGATCGTTTCGTACCCGCGGTGTTCGATCGCTCGCTGAGCGAACTCATCGTGGCCACCGCTCCCCGTCGGGACGCGCCCGAGATGTCGTCGGCCAGCCGGCGCCGTCTGAAGAAGCTGGCCAAGGAGTACGTGCGCCCCGGCATGCACGTCGGCGATCTGCACGAGGCGCTGAGCGCGGTGCAGCGGCAGCGGATCATGTGGCAGCGCTTCGTGGCGGCCGGCGTGGTTCCCGAGGTGCCGGTCGGCATCTCGGATGTCGCCGTGGCGTGGCAGCAGGTCTCGGCCGACCTGGCCGCCCTCGACGGTCCGCTCGGCAACGTGACCCGTGAGACGCAGCTCGCGGCCCTGCCACTGCACACCCTGGGTGAGCTGATGGCCGACCTGGCGGCGGATTCCGACGTTCTGCAGAATCTGCAGGAGCGCAGCGAGTTGGTCTCCACGATGCGCAGCCTGCAACTGGATCCGTTGCTGACCGATCTTGCCGCCCGGCACGTGCCCGAGGAGCAGATCGCCGCAGAACTCGAGCTCGCCTGGTGGCGCTCGGCGCTCGATGGTCTGCTCGCCGGCGATCGAGCCCTGCTCGGCGCCCGCACCGACGTCCTCGAACGACTCGAGGCCGACTTCCGCCTGGTCGACGAGGCACACGCCGCCGGCAGCGCGCAGCTGCTGGCCTGGCAGCTCGCCGAGAACTGGAAGATCGGCCTGGTCGACTGGCCGGACGAGGCGCACGACCTCAAGCAGCTGCTGGCCGTTGACGGGCTCACCTCGAGCAAACTGCAGCACTCGGCGCCCCACCTGTCACGCTCGGTCGCGCCGATCTGGTTGGCCTCGCCGTACGAGATCGACGCCGTCACCGATGCGATGCCGTTCGACACCGTGCTGCTGGTGGATGCCGGCGCGACCACGGTCGCCGAGAACGTCGGCGCCATCCGCCGGGCCAAGCAGGTCGTCGCGTTCGGCGATCCGGTGACGCAGACGCCGTCGGCCTTCGAGATCGCGCTGTCGGATCCGGATGCCGAACCTGCCGCCGCGTCGTCGCCAGACATCGAGCGGGGTCCGGGAGCGCGGTCGCTCGACGAACTGCACGCGCGCTCCGCGCTGGCGCGGCTCTCCGAGCTGCTGCCGAGCCTCAGCCTCACTCGCAGTTACCGCGCCGGTGGCGAGGATCTGGCCGAGCTGGTCAACCGCCGCTTCTACGGCGGGCGGATCGACTCGCTCCCGTGGGCCGGATCGTTCCTGGGGCACGGAAGCCTGGTGCTCGACTACGTCACCGACGGCACCGGCATGCCGGACGCCGACACCGGCGCCGTCGAGAGCGTCGACGCCGAGGTGAACCGGGTGGTCGAGCTGGTGCTCGAGCACGCCGCCGTGCGTCCGCACGAGTCGCTGATGGTGGTGACGGCGAGCGAGAAGCACGCCGTGCGCGTGCTGCAGGCGGTGCTCGCGGCGATGACGACGCGTCCAGAACTCAGCGAGTTCGTGCTCGGCGACAGCGCCGAGGCGTTCGAGGTGCTGCCGATCGCGCGGGCGGTCGCGCAGAGCCGCGACCGGGTCATCTTCTCGATCGGTTACGGACGCACCCCGCACGGACGGGTGCTCGCCGACTTCGGCCCGCTCGGCCAGCCGGGCGGTGAACGCCTGCTGGCGGTCGCGATGACCCGCGCCCGGCGATCCATGATGATCGTGTCGTGCTTCCGGCCGTCGGATGTCGAGGACGGCCGCCTGCAGCACGGCGCCGTCGCCCTCGCCGAGATCCTCGATGAGGTGGCGGCCCGCCGGGCCGAGCCGCCGCTGCCGGACGACAGCGATCCGATGCTGGTCGACCTCGCGCGGCGCCTGACCACCCGCGGCCTGCGGACCGCGCTCGGCCACCGCGGCAAGCTCGGTCTGGTCGCCGCCAACGGAGGCACCTGCATCGTGGTCGACACCGACGCGGTGCTCGCCGGGCGCAGCCTCCGGGAGTCGCTCCGCCTGCGCCCCGAAGTGCTGCGCCGTCTCGGCTGGCACTACGCGCGGGTGCATGCCTTCGAGCTGTTCAGCGATCCGGATGCCGTTGCCGACCGCATCGCGCGCCTCGCCGGCCTGCAGGGCGGCGCCATGACGCAGGAGATCCCGGTCGTTGCCTCGCCGCAGCACGCCTGAGCCCGAACCCGGGGCCGAGCCGGTGCCGGCTCCCACCCCCGCCCGCGGCGCCCGCACCCGCCGGCGCGTGACGACCGACCCGCCGCCCGGCACCGATCCGGCGCCCGCGCCCGAACCCGCGCGTCACGCGCGCGGCGAGAACGACGACCGTCTGCGCACCGACAAGCCCCCGCACTACTGACGCGCGCGGACGCCCGCTACGACGCTCGGTTCTGCTTCGCGAGCAGGTCGCGGATCTCGGTCAGCAGTTCGAGCTCGGTCGGAGCCGCGGGCGCCTCCACCTCGGCTGGCCGGCGCCGCTCACGGATCCTCTTGGCGTAGTTCATCGGCACGATCAGGGCGAAGTAGACGACGATCGCCACCAGCAGGAACTGGATGACCGCCGAGATGACCAGCCCCCAGGACAGGAAGACGGCCGGGTTGTGACCGTCCGCCGGCCGCAATTCGATGCCGGCCTTGGCGAGTTCGCCCGCATTGAAGATGAGCGCGATGACCGGATTGAAGATGCCGGTCACGAGTCCGTTGACGATGGCGGTGAACGCCGTGCCGATGACGACCGCGACGGCCAGATCGATGACATTTCCGCGGAGGATGAACTCCCTGAAACCCTTCAGCATGGTTACTCCTTTGCGCTGGATGCGGTGCTCTTGCTTTCCTTCTTGCCGCCGGCGGTCGTCGCGGCCGGGGTGCTCGGCGCGCTCGGAGCCGGCGCAGACGTGGCCTCGGCCGGCGACGACGATCCGCCCTCCGGCGCCGGCTTGGCGCGGCTGTCGTTGCGGTAGAAGCCCGAGCCGGTGAACGAGACTCCGACCGCCGTGAACAGTTTGCGCAGCGGACCGCCGCAGTTCGGGCAGACGGTCAGGGTGTCATCCGTGAATGCCTGCTGGATGTCGAAGGCCTCGCCGCACTCGGTGCAGCGGTACGAATAGGTGGGCATGGGTGAAGGAGCGGTCCTCAGAACGTGACGATGCCGCCCGGTGTCACGACACCGGTCACCGGCATGTCGTGACGCTCGCGCGGCACGGAGTCGACGAGTTCGTCGTCGAAGATCACAGCATAGACGGGCGGGCACGCCTCCATGCTGCCCAGCGTCTTGTCGAAGTAGCCCATGCCCCAGCCCATCCGCATCCCGGTCCGGTCCACGGCCGCGGCGGGCACCAGGATGAGGTCGACCTCGTTGATCGCGATCGGGCCCAGCAACTCGGTGGTGGGCGTCGGCATCCCGAGCACGTCGGTGTCTTCGGCGTCGCCATCGTATGGCGCCCAATCCAGCAGCCCATCGGCGCGGGACACCGGGATGAGTACCCGGATGCCCTGCTCGTCGGCCCAGCGCAGAAATTCGCGGGTGTCGGGCTCGTCGGGCGTCGAAAGGTAGGCGGACAGCGAGCGGGCCCCGAGGTCGCTCGCCAGATCGACCAGGTTCTGGGTCAATGCGGCGCTGGCGGCGGCGCGTTTCGCGGCAGGGCTCACCCGGCGGCGTTCGCGCAGTTCCGCGCGAAGGGCACGCTTTCTGGCCTCGACGTCTTCGACCACCCTGTGAGTCTAGGGGGACTCATCGGAAGCGCACGGGGACCACCCGATACCCTCGCAGCATGGCCTTCATCGTCACCAAAGCTGTGATCCCGGTAGCCGGACTGGGCACGCGCTTCCTGCCCGCGACCAAGGCGATGCCGAAGGAGATGCTCCCGGTCGTCGACAAGCCGGCGATCCAGTACGTGGTCGAGGAGGCGGTCGCGGCAGGCCTGACCGACGTGCTGATGGTCACCGGTCGCAACAAGACGGCGCTCGAGAACCATTTCGACCGGGTCGGCGAGCTCGAAGACATCCTGCGCAGCAAGGGTGAACTCGACAAGCTGGAGAAGGTCAAGTTCGCCACCGACCTGGCCGACGTGCACTACGTGCGCCAGGGCGACCCGAAAGGGCTCGGCCACGCGGTGCTCCGCGCCAAGATGCACGTCGGACGCGAGCCCTTCGCCGTGCTGCTCGGCGACGACATCATCGACTCGCGCGACCCACTGCTGAGCCGGATGCTCGGGGTGCAGGCCGAGCGCAACACCACAGTCGTGGCGCTCCTCGAGGTCGACCCCGCGATCGCGCACCTGTACGGCGTGGCCACCGTGGAGCCCACCGACGAGGACGACGTGGTGCGCATCACCGGACTCGTCGAGAAGCCGCCAACCGGCACCGCGCCCTCGAACTTGGCGATCATCGGCCGCTACGTGCTGCGCCCCGAGATCTTCGAGATCCTCGAGACGACCGCGCCGGGCAAGGGTGGCGAGATCCAGCTGACGGACGCCCTGCAGGAGCTCGCGACCGGTCCCGACTGGGGCGGCGGGGTGCACGGCGTCGTGTTCCGCGGACGACGCTATGACACCGGCGACCGCCTCGACTACCTGAAGGCGATCGTGCAGCTGGCCAGCGACCGCGACGACCTCGGGCCCGAGTTCCGGCCCTGGCTGAAGGAGTTCGCGGCTACGCTGACGAGCGATGAGCATTCCGACGCTTCGTGACGGGCCGGTGACGATCCGCCCCATCCGGCTGCGCGATTCGCGAACGCTCGAGCAGGAACTGATGTCGAACCGCGGGTGGCTGCGCACCTGGGAAGCGACCAATCCGCATGGGCCGATCGGGTTCGATTCGCGCGCCAGCATCCGCTCACTGCTGAGCAACTGGCGCTCGGGCTTCGGCGTGCCGTTCGCCATCGAGTACGAGGGCGAGTTCGCCGGACAGCTCAACGTCTCCGGGTTGAGCTACGGCTCGCTGTCGTCGGCCTCGATCGGCTACTGGGTCGCCGAGCGTTTCGCGGGCCGCAACGTCACGCCGACCGCGGTCGCCCTGGCCACCGACCACTGCCTCTTCACCATCGGTCTGCATCGCATGGAGATCTGCATCCGGCCCGAGAACGCGCCGTCGCTGCGCGTGGTCGAGAAGCTCGGATTCCGCTACGAGGGTCTCAGGCGGCGCTTCATCCACATCAATGGCGACTGGCGCGACCACTTCTGCTTCGCGCTCGTGGCCGAGGAGCTGCCGTCGGGTGTGCTCCGCCGCTGGAAGGACGGCGCGGTGCCCGCGGGCGCAGGCAGCGTCCCCGATGCCGACCGAGCGATCGCGGCGCGCCCGTTGCGGCTGGGCTCATAGCTCCACCGCGCGCGGCGCGCCGACTTCAACTCCTGGTTGAAGGTCCGTAACGTGAGCGCATGGATGTCACGGGGGCAGGCACGGCGGTCATGATCGCCATTGCGGCCGCCCTGTGGTTCGCATACTTCGTGCCCACCTGGATGCGCCGCCGCGAATACCTGGACACCGAGCGAACCGCGACCCGCCTGCAGCAGACGCTGCGGGTGATGGCCGAAACGGCGGAGTTGCCGGATCAGGTGCGCGTCGAGGTCAACGCCCGGGACGCCGCGCGGCAGGAGCGCCTGCTGCTCGCGCAGCAGCGCCGCGCCGACGCACTGACCGAGCGGGCGATCGCCGAGGCGCGCGCGGCGGCTCCCGATCCGCTTGCCGGCGTCAGGACACGCCGCCGCCGCGCTCATCGGCTCGCCAGTCTGCTGATGATCGCCGCGACGATCACTCTGGCCATTCAGTTCTGGCTCATGGCGTCGGGAAGCGCCGGCCAGCTCTCCTGGCTCGTCATCGGCGCCGGCGGCGCGCTCGGGATGGCCGGCATCGCGGTCCGGCGCCGCGTCGACGCTCGGGCCGGGCGGCGGGCACCTGCCGCCTCCGCGCGGGCGACAACGGTGGTGGCCGACCGCGCGGCGCCGGCGCAGGCGCAGCGCGTCTGGACACCGGTGCCGGTTCCCGCACCGTTGTACCTGTCGCGTCCCGAGCCGCAGCGCGTGAGTCCGGCCCTGGGTCTGGCCGCTCAGCTGCGTGAAGCGGCCATGCGGTCCGAGCAGGAGGTCCGGGATGCGCACGAGGCTCCCGAGGTGATCCCGTTCCGCCGCCCGCGACCGGCCGCCCCAGAGCCCACGCTCGACCCGACGGAGTCGCCCGCGATGCGCGCGCGGTTCGCGCCGAGTCGGTGGGCGGCGATGGGCCGGGTCGACGGGACGGACGCCGCGGCGCCGGACCTCGACGAGGTGCTCCGCCGCCGGCGCAACGCGGGCTGAAGGCCCCCGCCCGCCGCGTGATAGCGTTGACGGGTTCACGGGCCCATGGCGCAGTTGGTAGCGCGCTTCGTTCGCAATGAAGAGGTCGGGGGTTCGAATCCCCCTGGGTCCACCCGTCGCTCTGTGCCTGCGCCTCGCTCGTGTCCCTCCGTCGTACCCGGACCTCCGCCGCCATGGGCGATCCGCCAGTGATTTGCGGGTTCCCCGTGTTCCTGGCCGTGTGACCGTTTCGCATGGTTATCGAATTGTTACCGCCAAATATGTTGCTGAACACCCCAAATGGGGGCATGCTCAGTCAGCCGCCTCTCAAAGCCGAAGGCGTACACCAAGGAGTGTTCTTCTCCTTCACCACCAGAAAGGGAGTGACGTGAAGACTTCTTCATCGATCTCGATCGTCGTCGCAGTTGCGGCGTCAGCATTGCTGCTGACGGGCTGTGCGACCAGCGGGGGTGGCGGTACCACCGCCTCGACCCGTGCCTGTGTCATTCTTCCCGACACGGCGTCGTCGCCGCGCTGGGAGAGCCTCGACCGTCCCGCACTGCAGAAGGCGTTCACCGACGCCGGCTTCGACGCCGACATCCAGAACGCCCAGGGCGACACCAGCAAGTACGCGACCATCGCCGACCAGGAGCTCACCAAGGGCTGCGGCGTCATGGTGCTGACCGACCTGAACGGTTCCGGCCTCGCCGTGACCAAGAAGGCTCAGAAGCAGCACATCCCGGTCATCGCCTACGACCGCCCGATCACCGACGGCAACGCCACTGACCCGAAGATGGTCGCCGACTACTACGTGTCGTTCGACAACGAGAAGGTCGGAGCCCTCGAGGGCCAGATGATCGTCGACGGCCTGAAGGCCGCCGGCAAGGACCCGGCCAAGGCTGTCGTCGTCTACATGGGTGGAGACCCGACTGACGGCAACGCCAAGCTGTTCCACGACGGTGCCGTTGCGGTCATGAGCGCGGCGGGCATCAAGCCGGCCGCCGAGCCGACCGGTGTCTGGGATGGCGACAAGTCCGCGACCAACTTCGAGCAGGCGCTGACCTCGCTCGGTGGCAAGGTCGACGCAGTGTGGGTCGCCAACGACACCAACGCGGCGGGCGTCATCACCATCCTCGACAAGAACGGCCTGAAGGTCCCGGTTTCGGGTCAGGACGCGTCGGTTGCCGGCCTGCAGAACGTTCTGCTGGGCAAGCAGACCGGAACGGTCTACAAGCAGGTCAGCCTCGAGGCCAAGGCCGCGTCGGATCTCGCGATCCAGCTGCTGAAGGGCGAGAAGCCGAGCGCCAACAAGACGCTCTACGGCAAGCCCTTCCAGGCGGTCACGCCGGTGTCTGTCGGCCCGAAGGAGGTCGAGACCGTCGTCAACAACGGTGACGCCAAGGCCTCCGACATCTGCACGGCAGACGTCGCGGCCGCTTGCGCCACCTATGGCGTGAAGTAGTCATCAGCATCACCAGATGAGAAGGGGCTCCGCGCCGGAGACGGCGCGGGGCCCTTTCTTCTCGCCCAGACTTCTTGACGTGGCGTAGTGTGACTGCGCCACCCGCACCACCCCGTGACGCTGTCGTTCGGGAGAGAAAGGAACCCCGGCATGGATGTGCCCATCATCGAACTCACTGATGTGAAGAAGAGTTTCGGGCCGGTGAGCGTGCTGAAGGGCGTGAGCCTGAAGGCCTACCCCGGCAAAGTCACGGCTCTGGTCGGCGACAACGGAGCCGGCAAGTCGACCCTGATCAAGGGTCTCGCGGGCGTTCAGCCCTATGACGAGGGAACCGTCAAGTACAACGGCGAGGTGGTGCACCTCGCCAACCCGCGTGAGGCGTCCCACCTCGGCATCGAGGTCGTGTACCAGGACCTCGCGCTGTGCGACAACCTCGACATCGTCCAGAACATGTTCCTCGGCCGCGAAGAGACCGAGTGGGGCACCTTCGACGAGGGCGAGATGGAGCGGCAGGCGTCCGAGACGCTGCGATCGCTCTCGGTGCGCACTGTCAAGTCCGTGCGCCAGAAGGTGTCGTCGTTGTCCGGAGGACAGCGCCAGACGGTCGCGATCGCGCGCTCGGTGTTGAAGGCGGCCAAGCTTGTCATCCTCGACGAGCCGACCGCCGCGCTCGGCGTGGCCCAGACCGAGCAGGTCCTCGCCCTGGTGAAGCGCCTGGCCGAGAACAATGTCGCGGTGATCATGATCAGTCACAACCTGGTCGACGTCTTCCAGGTCGCCGACTACATCAACGTGCTGTACCTGGGCCAGATGGTCGCCGAGATCGAAACGGCGAACACGACGAGCGATGACGTCGTCGGCTACATCACCGGCAGCAAGACCTACGGAGGTGCCGCGTGAGCGACAGCAAGAAGACCACGACCGCGGTCGACGATACGACGGCCCTTCCCGCGTCCGGCCTGATCGGCAGCGGCATGGAGGGCGGACTCGCCGACCAGGTCCGCGCCTACCTGAGCCGCGTGCGCGGTGGCGACATGGGTGCGCTGCCCGCGGTTTCCGGGTTCGTCGTGCTGAGCATCCTCTTCACCTTGCTCAGCCCGTACTTCCTCACCGAGCGCAACCTCGCGAACCTGCTGACCCAGGCCGCGCCTCAGGTCATGCTGGCCATGGCGCTGGTGTTCGTCATCCTGCTCGGCGAGATCGACCTCTCGGCAGGCACCACCTCGGGCGTGGCGATGGCGCTGTTCGTGGTGCTGTCGTTCCCAGGAGGCCTCAACCTGAACTGGGTGCTGGCCCTGGCGATCGCGCTGGCCGCGGGCGTGGTGATCGGGCTCTTCATCGGGTTCTTCGTCGCGAGGGTCGGCATCCCGTCGTTCGTCGTGACCCTCGGCCTGTTCCTCGGCTTCCAGGGCCTGCAGCTGCTGATCATCGGCACCGGCGGGCTGTACCGGATCACGCAGGACCAGGTCAGCGCCATTCAGAACAACAACCTCGAGCCCTGGCAGGGCTGGGTCATGCTCGCGGTCGTGCTGGTCATCAGCGGTGTGACGGCCATCATCGACCGTCGCCGGCGCGCACGTGCCGAGGTGCCGAATCGCACCGTCGCCCTGGTCTGGATCAAGTTGGCCCTCATCCTCGTGATCGGTGGTCTGGTCATCCTGTTCCTCAACCAGAACCGCGGTCAGGTGAACATCCTGAACGGCAAGGTGGTGGGTCACGGCGAGATCATCTCGGGCGTGCCCATCGTGGTGCCGATCGTGCTGCTGATCATGTGGGCGGGCACGTTCGTGCTCGACCGGACCAAGTACGGCCGCTACCTGTACGCCATCGGCGGCAACGCCGAGGCGGCTCGCCGCGCGGGCATCAAGGTCGTCGGGATCCGCTGGGCGGCTTTCGCGATCTGCTCGACCCTGGCGGTGGTGTCCGGTCTGTTCACCGCATCCAAGAACGGCTCGGTCGACGCGTCGTTCGGGCATGACACGGTGCTGAGCGGCGTCGCGGCAGCGGTGGTCGGCGGCGTCA
>Ga0207695_10003891_pt1 | contig 20667 bp, 23 predicted proteins | sample KBSC54metaG_FD_184354 | JGI IMG/M metagenome (GOLD analysis project Ga0207695, IMG submission 184354) | Corn rhizosphere microbial communities from Kellogg Biological Station, Michigan, USA - KBS C5-4 metaG (SPAdes) (version 2) | ecosystem: Host-associated > Plants > Roots > Rhizosphere > Soil...
CCAGACCCAATATAAGGGCCGCACGATATTGATGCGCTATGTCTGGTTCAACATCTCGTCGAATTCCGCGCGGATGGAGCAATCCTATTCCGACGATGGTGGCGCAAGCTGGGAGCTCAACTGGGTCTGCGAATTGACCCGATGAGTCAGCCAAGCGACCTGTCACGGATCGTCCGGCCCACGGCGCTTGATGTCAGTATAGGGCGTGCCGTCCTTGTGCAGGTAAAGGTCCGGACCCGCCGTGTCGAACGCCAGGTCGATGTCGGAATATTCACCCTTGTCGGCGCCGGTGCGCGTGCCGATCTCCAGCACCAGGGCATCGGCGGTGCCGCGATTTTGCAGGTGATGGCCGTCCCGCTCGCCCGCCTTGAATCCGGCACACTCCCCGGCTTTCAGAATCTCTTCGCCGGCATCGGTGAGGAGCACGACCTCTCCGGACAGGACATAGATGAACTCGTCCTCCTTTTGGTGCCAATGACGCTGGCTGGACCAGGCGCCGGGCGGCAGCCGCAACTGATTGACGCCGAACTGGGTGAGGCCGGCGACATCGCCAAGCTTGGTGCGCCCCCGCGCACGGCAAGGCCGGTCGAATGGCGGCGGATAAAGCGTGCCCACATTTTCCGGCAGGGATTTGGGAGCAATTCGTTTCGCCATCTCGCATGTCCTTCGCGACGGGATCGCGAATTTTTGCGGGCGGGATTTCCATAAGTCAAATTCTATATTGTGCCGGTACAATGGTCCCGCTCGCGCAGCGAAGCCGTCCCGTCAATCGAGCGTCACGGTAAGCTCGCCCAATCCCTCAAGCGACGACGTCACGATGTCTCCGGCGCGCAGCCAACCGCGCTGGTCGGGCGGGACTTTTTGGCCCCAGATCACGCCTTGCGGCGTGCCCGTGAACATCACGTCGCCGGGCTTCAGCGTCATGCACCGCGATGCGTAACTGATCAGGTGCCGACAATTGTAGATCATGTCCTCCGTGGTCCAATCCTGGCGGACTTCGCCATTCACCACAGTCTTGATCCGCAGCTTGTTCGGATCTGGAACCCGCTTACGAGTGGCCAGCCAAGGGCCGATGGGCGCGAAGCCATCCGCGGTTTTGCCGGCGGTGAACTGAGACGTGATGTTCTGCAGACCTCGCGCGCTGAAATCGTTTCCGGTCGCATACCCTGCGACATAATCCAAGGCATCGGCCTCGCTGACATTCTTGCAGGTTTTGCCGAAAACGATCACCAGCTCGGTTTCGTAGTCGAACCAGGTATCGGCATCGGTCGGCAGTTTGATGCGCCCATTGTGATGATTGAGGGCATTGTTGTATTTCGCGAACAGCGGCGGAGCTTTGGGGACCGCCGTCCCCGTCTCCTCGGCATGCTTGCGGTAGTTGAACCCGACACAGACGATCTTTTCGGGGCGCGTCACCAGCGGCGCAAATTGGACATCGCGGGCGGCAATGATTTTGGCGAGCCCGGGCTTGGCCTTGGCGGCCTTGACAAGCGTCGACAATTCCCCGCCGCGGCCATTTTGCAGAAGATCATCCATGTCAGCCGGGCATGACAGGCTGAGCGCCTTGGCCGTGGCAGCGACATCGATCACGCCGGCATCGGTTTCAACGCCAAGCCCGATTTTTTCTCCAATCCTCAGATTGGCGATGCGCTCATCCAGCAAAGCGGTGGCATCAAAGTCCTTGGCGGTGGCGGCTTTCACGGAAGAAGAGTCCACCACCAATGACGCGGCGCTTCCGGCCAGCAGCATGGCGCTGGTCGAAAGGACATTCCGGCGCGACATGCCAGGGCTAGCGCCGCCATTTTGATCCATATTGTTCTTGTCCCTGCCGGTCATGGAATCGCCTGTGTTCTCGCGCCGCGCTTGGGGTTTATCATCTATCGCCATATTGCACACCGGGCGGAAAGACGCGGCTCACTGCGTGCTTCCGGCAAAAGCGCCGGCCCAGCGCCGGATGCGCCGCCTGTTGGAAAAGAAAGTGAAGAAGTTGCCGCAAAGAAGGGCGACTTCGGGGATGAAATAATAGCTGCCGACATGGGTGAAGGGCGAAAATAACAGCCCGACCAGCGCGCCATAGGCCGTCTGGCGCCAGCGACCAAGCGGCGCGGTACGCGGCTCGGTCAGCATCACCAGACCAAAGAAACAGAACATGGAATGAATGCCCATCATCGAGATGGAATGGCTCACACCGGCAAGGCTGGAAAGATCGCCATGCGCAATGGAAATGCTTAAGACCACCGCCGCATAGGCGGCCAGCATCTCATAATAATGCAGCCTGGTGAGGATCACCGCTCCACCCAGAATCAGCAGCGGCAACAGCACCGCATTGTCGCCCACCCACCAGCTCACGGCGCGATGAAAGCCTGTGCCTATCAGAGCGGCGCCAAAAGCGGCGGGATTGAACAGATGGCGCTTGTCGATCGCGAGCAGGTATTTGGACGCCATCGCCCAGGCCGACACCAGAACCAGAAAACCCGTCGCGGCAAGATCGCCCGGCGACGGCGGCGTTATGATCAGAACGATGATAAGCGCGCTGATGCATACCGACTCCCAATTGCTCCTCGCCTCGAACACCCGCGCAAAGAGCCAATTGACGCCCAAACATGTCGACAGCGCGACCAGGGTGGAGAAAGCAAGGTTCATCCAGGGCTGGCGCACAATGCCCAGGATGGCCAGGACCAGGGCCGCCAGCACGATCGCCGCCAGATAATAAAGCGCCAGCCGGAAAGTCAGAACGCGTCGGAACAGCATCATCCCCGCGTCGCTTTTATGATCGCATTGGCGACGGCGTCCTGGAACGTGTAGCTGGTATCGGTGGCGGAGGAGACGGTATCGACCTGGGATTTTTGATTTTTGATCACTTCACTTTCCAGCGCCGGGATTGCCAACTGGCTGAGATAGAGCGACTGGGAGCGATGATCGGGATATTCCAGGGTCTGCACCCCGGTTATCTGTCCGCCCCGGACGAAGATCTTTACCCGCAGGTCGCCCCACATGAGCTGGTGCTTGTCGCTGACATAATCGCCGTCTTCCAGATGGCCGCCGGCAGGAACCGGAGCCTTGGCCTCCGGATCGGGCGTGCCCGTGATCAGAAATACGGGCGGCGATGCGCCGTCTGCCGACAGGGGCGTTGGCAATGGCTGCGGCGTCACCGGCTGCAAAGAGGAGACGGCAGGCGAGACGCTATTTTGCTGTAGCGGCGCATCCGCCGGCGCGGGCTTGGCCGCCTCAGGTGCAGCTTTCGCCACGGCAACGGGTTTTTGCGATGCCGGAGAATCGGCAACAGAATTCGGATTATTCGCGACACCGGATGCCGCATCAGCCTCGGAGATAGCAGGGTGAGCATCGGGCGCTGCCGGTGCCGGACCGTCAAAGGCAGGCGCAGGCTTGGCGGACATGGGCGGAAGGGCCGCCGACATCATCGCCGTGACCGGGCGGCCGGCATCGGATCTTTGCCACCAGCCATAGGCCAGCGATACCGTCACCAGCGCCGAGGACAGGAGCAGTTTGCCCGTAAGGCTTCCGCGCTTTTTCTGAGGACTCAACATGGCAGATATTTCTTCAGCCCCGAGGTCATGCGCGCGGTCCCGGACGCATCGATCTCATAGCCTTCGAGCAGCGGTGCGCCTTCAATGAAATGGATGCCGTGCCGTCCCATGGCGAAAGCGGCGGTCGCGTAACGGTCGGCCTCCAGCACATCGGGCCCGATGACCGTGAGGCTCACAACATCGCCGGATCCATACCGGCCCGTATGCGGGTCATAGATGTGATTGCCGCGGGTATAGTTGCCGGAGGTGGCGACGCCACGCCCCCTGGGCCGGATCACTTTGACGATTTCATCGCGCGCGAAAGGATTGCGGATGCCCACCGTCCATTCTTCGCCTTCATCATTGACGCCACGGCACTGGATATCGCCGCCGGCGGCGACGCAGAAATTGGAAAAGCCCATGCGGTCGAGCTGCTGGGCCGCGTTCCGGATCGCCCAGCCCTTGACCACGCCGCAAGGATCGATTGCTCCGTCCGGGCGACTGATGTCGAAGTATCCGCCCGTTTCCCGTTTGGTCTCCTCGCACAAGGCAAGGACTTCCCGCATGCGCGGCGTGAAGTCGTTGGCAGCGATCTCACCACGATTGAACCTGGAAACTTCGCTGTCGCGCTTGAAAGGGCTGAACTGCACATCGATGGCGACGAATTCCGCGAACACCGCTTCCAAATCGTCCGCGCAGACGCTCTCGTCCAGCACAGTCAAGCTTATGGGCATGCCCATGATGGCGCGCGTCTCACGCATCGACCGAATGCTTCCCGGGCCGTTTCGGCCAATTACGTCTCGCGGCCTGGCCGCCATTTCCGGCAGTCTTCATGGCCGGCCGGCGATGGTCAATGGCTCTTCATTGGGCCCCGGCCTGCTTCTCAGCGATGCCCATCACTTCGAAATGCGCCCCGCCCAGCAGGCTGCCTGCGCCGATGAAAGCGCGGGCCGGCAAAGGGCCCTTGAAATAGGTCCGATACACGGTGTTGAAGTCGCCGTAATCCTTCAGATTCGACGCGAATATCTGCATCCATACCAGGTCGTCCATGGTGTAGCCGGCCGCTTCCAGCGTCTTTTTGACGTTGTTCAAAACGACTTTCGCCCCGGTGGCGGCATCCACCGGCAGCTTGCCGGTATCCGGATCCGTCCCATCCGTGGTGCCGGATACATAAAGTGTGTTGCCCACCTGGACGGCGGCGGAGAAAGCCGGCGAAGGACCGCCCGGCGTGTTGCTCCCGGCCGGGAAATGCTTGGCCGGCGCCGCGAATGCCAGTGCCGGCAAGGCGCAAAGGCCGACGGTGGCGGCGAGAATGGATTTGGCGAAAACAACTTTCATGAGAGTCCCCCCTGGATAACGGTGGATGGCGGCGGGTCCACGTTACAGAACCGGCTCGGGATCATTACGCGACATACCACAGGCTGCCAAGCAACCCGCTTACCGGACCGGCGCCGTTGCTGCGTCTTTCAGGGCGGCGGCGATATGTTCGGCATATTGACGAACCTTCGGCGCAATCAGGGGATCGGACATCTCCAGCCAAAGTGAAAGCACGCCCCCGGCCGTTATTCCAACCGGCCAGGGACGTGCCAGGAACAGGACTATTCGGCTTACTGGTTCACACTTCCACCGGCCGAAGCATTACCGCCTGCGCCAGCCCCTGCGCCAACCGATGCACCGCTGGCGGCGCTGCCCGCGGTATTGAGCGCGGCGTTGCCCGCCGCTTCCGCACGGCCTGCCGCGCTATTGGCGACGCCGGTCGAGCGCGAATAGGCATCGGCGGCGGCGGCATTGGTCGCGCTGCTGTCAAAGCTGCCGCCGGCCGAACCACCTGCCGTCATGCCGAGAGCGCTGGCGTTTCCACCGGCGTTGCCCGAGGCAGCGGCAGTGGGCGCACTGTTGATGGCATTCTGCCCGGCAACTTCGCCCGACCCGATCATCCCGTTCGCCCGGCTCTGCGCCGCGCCGGCCGTGCCCATGGCATTGGGCAGAGCGGGCGCGGCGGCGCCAAAGCCGCCCGAGCCATGCGCCGTGCCACCAAGAGCGCCGCCGCTCAATCCGCCCATCCTGCCAAATCCGCCACCGGCCCCCGCAGGGCCGGCCATGCCGCGGCCGCCAAAGCCGATACCGCCGCCCAACAACTGAGCCGACGCGGATGATGTGAATGTCAGCGTCCCCAGCAACAGGGCAGCCAAAGCCGTGAGACGAAGCGTGGTGGTGTTCATGGGACTGATCCTCTTAGGTTCCGCCAGGCCGGCATCCCGGCCCTTTCAGCCCATCAACGACAGGGATCGATGTTTCTTCCCTGCGGCAGAGGGTTTTTTTGCGCCTATCGCCAATCCCGGTCGCGGGCCGATTTTTCCGCTTTCATATCAAAGGGTTCCCCTTGAATTCGCGCGGCGATCGCCGATCGCACGACATCCGGCATTTCCGAACCGACCATGCGGTACGGTCCTTGGGCCTCCGCATTCGGCCGCGCGGCCAGCATCGCAATTCCCCAACCCCTCTCCTCATGACAGGCAAAGCCGCTCTCAGCACCTGTATCGAAAGTCCTGCAATAATGTCCGTCGCGGTCCCGGAAGGTTATGCCGATGCGCGGGCCGGACCCCGCGCCGCGTTCCGATGCCAGCTTGCTGTTCAAGGCCGAAGCCAGCGCGCCTTGCGCCATCACCTGGCCGCCCCGGCTCGCAATGTCACCCGGCGGCGATAGCCCGATGCCGATCAGAAGGCCCAACGCCAAAGTGGCGCCAGCCGGCATCCAGGTTCTCAGCAGCGGCTGTTGCCAGGCATGTCGCAAGCGCCAGCGCCAGGAGACAGGCGCACTTTCGATACTCCGCATCAGCTTTTCTGGGGGCGGCCCGGCAACCAGATCGGACAGCGACTTTTTAATGCCGGCCCGCAACGCTTCCTGCTGTCTGACCCAGGCATCGAGATCAGGCCGCTTGGCCAACAGCAAGGCGATCTGTTCCATTTCGCCAGGGGGCAATTCCCCATCTATGAAAGCGCTCAATGTCTCGCGGGTCGGTTCCATTCAACCCTCCGGCGCCCAGGGAGCCAAGGCTTCACGCGCCCGCGCGATCCGGCTGGTCAATGTCCCGATGGGAATTTCCAGAATATCGGCGGCATCGCGATAGGAAAGGCCTTCCACCGCCACCAGCAGCAGCGCTTCGCGCTGCTCCGGCGGCAGCCCATCCAAGGCTTGAACTGCGCCGCTGAGCATCAGATGCGCCTCAGTCCCCCGCACCCCGTCGGTGGTGACTGCAGGCGCATCGTCCGGAATGTCCCCAGCCACAATCCCGCTGCGTTTCTGGCTGCGCCGGATATCGAGAAAACGATTCTTGGCGATGCGAAACATCCAGCTATCCAGGCGCGTGCCGGGCTCCCATTGATGCAAATTCCTCAAAGCCCGCTCCACCGTATCCTGCACCAGGTCGTCTCCACTGGCGACCGAACCGGTGAGACCCGTCGCAAAACGGCGCAACCTGGGCAAAAGCTGCACCATCTGGTCTCGGATATCGTCGGCAGCCTTGGCCATATTTCCTTATGAAACGATGGAGGTATCGGTTTCTTCCATGGGAAGGACAAAATTTCGTCAGACTTGCAAATCAGCCTTGGGCATCAAAGCATGCTACTACAGGCGTCCTTGTGAGACGAATATGGCGCTGACGGTTAGATCCATTCTGATAGGCGTGATGCTCCTTGCCACGGGCGCTGAAGCACATGCCCAATTGCTGGGAGGCCAGGGCCTTGGCGGATTGAGGCCGGGCGGACTTGGCGGTCTTCCCAGTGTACCGGTCGTAACCTCGCCGCCGACACTCCCCGTCATTCCGACAAGGAATTCCCTGCCATCCACCGCCGTTGCGCCGCCGCTTTCCACGCTGACGCCTACCGCTTCGGTTTCAATCGACAATGCCGCCAATACGCTGGGACAGACGGTGCAAGGGACCACCGCGGGCGTGGCGCGGGATCTGGTCGGACGCCCGCTGACCCAGGCTCCGCTCAGCCGGGACGATCAAGGTCATCCCATCGTCCCGAGCGAAATCCTGGCGGTGTCGCCCACGCCCGAAAGCCTGGCGGCAGCGCGCAGGCTCAATTTCAATATTGTCCGGCAGGACCGGTTGGGTTCTCTCAATCTCTCGGTCGCGATCTTGCGCGCGCCCGACGGAGTTACCGAAAGCCAGGCCCTGGCCACCCTCAGGCAAGCGGACCCCGCCGGCAATTATGACTATGCCAATATTTATAATCCCTCAGGCGGTCAGGCCGTCAGCGAAAGCAACAGGCCGGGTCTCTCTCCTGCCCAGCCTGCACAACCGGCCCTGCGCATCGGAATGATCGATGGCGGCGTCGAAGCGCATCATTCCGCATTTTCCGGCACGCGGATCGTCAGCCGGAATTTTGCCGGCCCCGGCGAAACACTCGCCACCGCGCACGGGACCGCCGTCGCCTCCCTCCTTGCCGGTTCCGACAAGGATTTTTCCGGCTATCTTTCCGGCGCCACGCTTTATGCCGCCGACGTCTTTGGCGGCCAAGCCAGCGGCGGCAGCGCCACCGAAATCGCGCAAGCATTGAACTGGTTCGCCGAAAACGGCGTTCCGGTGGTGAATATCAGCCTTGCCGGCCCGGCCAATGCCCTCTTGGAGGCAGCCGTGAAAGCTTTTGTCGCGACCGGTCATGTGCTTGTGGCCGCGACGGGCAATGACGGCCCGGCCGCGCCTCCCAACTATCCCGCCGCTTATGCGGGCGTGATCGGCGTCACGGCCTCGGATGCAAGCCGTCATTTCGCGCTTGACGCCAACCGCAATGCCGCGCGGTTCACGGCAATCGGGATCGGGATCAAGGCCGCCGCGCTGCCAGGCGGCTATGGCCCGGTCAGCGGCACGTCTTATGCGAGCCCTCTTGTCGCCGCCAGATTTGCGTTTCTTGTATCGGCGCCTGGCAATGACAATTGCCAGGCTGCGCTGAATATATTGACACATGCCGCAATTCCGGTGCCGAACAGCGCCATCGGCTATTTGCCGCCGCCCACCGGCCAGCTGGCGCAGCGCTAAGGTCCGCTGTCATTTGCACCTGGCGCAAGCGGCTTTCGTGAACCCCGCGTTGGAAGATCCCACCGCAATGAAATCACATCCGGCCAAGCTCAGATCTGGAACAGGTTTTTGAGAATGGTCTCAAGCTGGGTGAGGATTGGCGTACCGGTCGACGAATTATCCAGATACAATCCCAGCACCAGGCCAATAAGAACGCCGACTACCAATTTCGCCATGGGATGCTCCATCATAGTCCCAAGGAACGGCCCGGCTCCGATTGTGCGACCCGATCAGGGCTGGGCCGTCGGCGCCGGGATCAGGTCAATTTATGCACCGCCGGTGCAAGCACCAGCATCGCGCCGGCGACCGCAATAGCAACGCCATAGGGTACACCTTTCTCCAGAAACCCGCGCCCACGCATCTGTATCATGACAAAGATTCTTGCGGGGTTGGCCAACAGCATGCACAGGACGATCAGCCCGCCGGTCAGGCTCATATAGAGAATGAATTCCGGCAGATGGGCGAAGCCGGCAAACAGGGCGACCGCGGTCGCCAACTTCGAATCTCCGGCGCCGACAATGCCGAATGAATAGAGCCCAAAACTGCACAGGAACACGACAAGGGCCGCTCCCAGCGAGGAGAGGAGAGACACTGGCGATCCCACAAAGAACCAGGCGCCAAAAAGCAACGCGGTCGCCAGCACGGTCCAATTCGGGATCCGGCGGGTGCGGATATCGCTTGCTCCCGCTATGATCAGGACCAAGCAGACCAGCGATATGGTCGCCCAGTGCGCGATCTCAATGAGCGGAGGCATTGGGCACCGTGCCGGATGCGCCAAGTTCAAGACCGTGAACGGTTTCAAGATTCGCGGCGGCCACCGAATAATATTCGCCCTTGGCCTGAATCGCCTGGCCGAGGAGATTTTTGGCCGTCGAATAATCGCCCCGCGCCATGGCGGCGAAGCCCGCATTGTTGAGGATGGACGGCCGGTCCGCCGCGCTGGCGCCTTCTGTCGCGCGCGTGTAATCGCCCTTCATGGCGATCGTCAGGCGCAGATTGTTGCGCGCCGACGAGAAGTCCGGCTTCTTTTGAAGCGCAGCGACAAAGTCCGCCGCGGCCTCGTCCAGCCTGTTTTGCGAAAGGCGCGAAAAGCCGCGATTGTTCAACACCAGGGGCGCGGCATTGGACGCCGCCATGGCATGATCATAGGCCGCGTCGGCCTTGGACCAGTCGTGCCGGCGGTCATAGATGACGCCAAGCGTGTTCCAAGCACGCCAGGCGTTCGAATTCAGCGAGACCGCGGTTTCCAGAACCGGCAGCGCGTCGTCGGTGCGGCCCAGCAGCGACATGGCGACGCCCTCTCCTTCCAGAGCCCGGGCACGCAGGTCCGGCTGGGTATCGATCCGCTTGAAGCTGGCCAGGGCGATATCGTACCGGCCTTTCGAAAGATTCAGTTCGCCCGCCAGAAGCGCCAGCCGCGGATCGGAACTGCCTGAAATAAGCGCCCGGTCCAGCAACGAGCCCGCATCGACAAAGCGCTGATCGTCCAGCGCCTGTTGAATCTGGCGGACAATCCCGTCATCGGCGGCCGGCGCGGGGGTGGTCGAGCCTCCGAACCACCCTGCCTGGGCCGGCCCGGCCGACAGAAGCGCGCCATTCGCCGCGAGAACGAAAAGGACTGCAGCCGCTTTCCACCGCATTTTCACTTACTCCCGTGTTGGCTTTGAACCGCAAGCGCCAGCTGACGCGGGCGGGCCTGTGTCCTTGCCGCCAGATTGCCCGCCGAGACATCGCGGCCCAGGACGAGCTGAAGTCCCTGGACGTTGTCGCTGGCGGAAAGACGCATCGGAAGCGAAAGGGTGCGCGCCAGCGCCCTGGCGGCCGTGATCATTGTTTCCCGATAGACGATCGTGGTTTGGGCGCGGGCCGGCAATCTGGCCCCGTCATCTTTGGCGATAGACCAACCCAGACCCGACAAATAGGTCTTCACTGACTTGCCCATATCATTTCGGCCTGACGCATCGACGATCGTCATGGGATGCCCGGTCAGGAAAACCGCCTTTGCCACGAGCCGCGGGGAACTGCCTGCGACCTTCGGATTGGCGCCGTTGTCCTTGGCGATGGACCAGCCCGATAAATAGCTCTTCGCCGGCTGACTCATATCGCTTCGGCCCGACGCATCAACGATCATTACAGGGCGATCGGCCGGGAACACAATTTTCGCCGCGGGGGGCGCAGAAATATCCGCAACCTTCGGGTGATCTTCGCTCTGAACCGCGGGCACCGATCCGCGACCTAGCTCGTTCGCCGGCATCGGCGAATTCGCCGGCGCTTCCGATATCGCGACCGCGTGTGCCCCGGCGTCCTGGATACGGTCTGGCTCGGCATTCGCGGCAACTGCCACCGGAGCGGAACCCGAAATGCCCTGCAGCTTGCGGGAATAATCCATATCCGCCGCGATGATGCGGGATTTCGGATCGAGCGCCGCAGCCTGGCTATAATAGCGGGCGCTCAGGTCGAAGCGCCCCAGCTTGTCATAAATGACGCCGAAGGCGGTCAGCACGCGGACATCATCGGGCTTCTGGTTTCGAGCCGCCTGCAGATATTCAAGGGCCAGGGCATAATGGCGATTGTTGATCGCCGTGACGGCCTTCTCGTAATAGCCAAGAGAAGACTGCAGGTCCGCCTGAACGGGACGGGCGCCCGCAATGGGCGATGACTGCAACGAATCGCCTTCCAGGAACGGCATGCAGGCGGCGACGCTCAAGGCCGCCAAGGGCAGAACGCAGATGCCGGCAAAACGAGATATGCCTTTCATACCTGCCTCCCTATTGACCCCGGAGCGCCGGGCCGAGATAGCGGATCACGTCGATAACAGCTGGCAGCATGAGCGCTGCGATGATTACCGGAAGAATGCAAACCACCAACGGTACGGTCATTAGGACGGGAATCCGCATGGCCCGCTCTTCGGCTTTCAAGAAGCGGGTTTGGCGCATTTCGGCGGAATAGGTGCGCAAGGTCTGCGCAATGCTGGCGCCAAGTGCGTCCGTCTGGATCGCCAGCGCAACGAAAGAGCGGATGCCGGTCACGTTGCAGCGATCCGCCATGGCGCGAAGAGCTTCGGTGCGGCTTCGTCCCGCACGCAGCTCTTCCGCCAGCCGACCGAATTCCCGTGCGATGCGTGGATGGGATTCCTGGATCTCGTCGCCGACGCGGATGAAGGCGGCGTCCAGACCCAGCCCGGCCTCGACGCAGACCACCATCAGGTCCAGCGCATCGGGAAATTCGATTTCCAGGTCCAGGCGCCTTGCACGCGCGCGTTGCCGCACGAAAAATGAAGGCGCCAGAAACCCGATACCGCAAAAAGCCGCCACGCCGAATATGAAGCCCGCGCCGCCAAGCGTTTTCGCCAGGAGGATGCGCGACAGCAGGAAAAGCAAAGGCAAGCCGATCGCCAGAAGGAAACGGGCGATCACATACCAGACCGGCGCGGATGGGCTCTCAAACCCGGCGAGCATCAATTCACCGCGCAGCCTTTCGCGCTCCACCGGCTCGCTGATCGATGTCGAAGCCCGAATCCATTGGAAAAAGCCATTGTCGTTTCCCCTGCCCTGCAACAGCGGCCCGGTGGCATTCGCGGCGGCTCCTCCCTGGGCGCCCAATCGCCTGCGCTGCTCGACAGCGCGTTCGATCTCCCGGCCGAAAACCCAGGTGACGCCAAGAATGGTGAAGAAAATGACCGCTTCTATGATCAGATCCAGGTGCGCCGACATGGCCATCTCCTAATATCTGAAATTAATGATCCGATGGATCATCACCCATCCGATCAAATAAAGGACGCCAATGCCGGCGGCTGTGGGCCAGAAAATCGGGTCCGAAAATTTTGTCGTGTAGAATTCGGCATGGATCAGCATCAGCCCGGATATCATGAGAATGGGAAGCACGCTTAGCAGCAGCGCCGACGCGCGCCCTTCGCTGGAAAGAGCCTTGACGCGCTTGGCCAGCGTGGCCCGGCCCCGGATCACGGCAGCGAGACCTTCCAATATTTCCGCGAGATTGCCGCCGGTATCGGCTTGGATACCGACGCTGACGGCAAAGAAGTGCGCATCCTGGGAGCCCGTGCGCCGGGCGAAATTCGTCAGAGCTTCCCGGAATTCGGATCCATACGTGGTCTCGTCCACGATCAGGCCGAATTCGGACCCGATCGGATCGCCCATTTCATTGCCTGCGAGTTGAACTGCGGAAATGACGGGGTGCCCCGCCCTGAGCGCCCGGTTCACCACATCCAGCGCCAGAGGCATCTGTTCTTCCAGCATGCGCGTGCGGCGCGTGCGCCGGCGGCTGATCCAGAGCCAAGTCATGGTGAGGGAAATGACCAGGGCGGCGATGAGGGTCACGACGCTGTTGGTGAAGCCCCCTGAAAGGGAGGCCGCACGAGACAGAGAAAGGGAAAGCAGCCAAAGAAAGACGGCAAATCCCAGCGCCCCAAGAATGATGCTCCGGGGCGCCATCTCAATTCCCGCCTGCTGGCATTCGACACAGAAGCGCTGATAATAGCGCAGCAAACCATGGCCGCTCCGCGACGTCGCCGCCTGCCGCATCAGCCTGGCATAAACCTCCTGATGATCCATGCCTGAGGCCAGCATCGACAGTCTGCGGTTGACCCTGTCCCTTTGGTCGCTGGAGGAAAAGACGAGGCTTGCGGTGGCATGGACGGCCAGCATCACCGCCAGGAAGGCCATCACGTAAATCAAGACTGCCAACAGGGCCAGCATGTCAGGCCGACTTTCTGCCCGGGGCGAAATTCACCGCAGGCATTTCGATTCCACGCGAAGCGATCATGTCCATGACCTTGGGCCGGATGCCGGTCGTCTCGAAATCGCCCTGGACCATGCCGTCGCCACCGATCTGGCGGCGGCGGAACCGGAAGATTTCCTGAAGCGAAATGACATCCTGTTCCATGCCCACGATCTCGGAGATCGAGACCACGCGACGGCCGCCGTCTTCCATGCGCTCCACCTGCACCACCACATTGATGGCGGATGCGATCTGCTGGCGTATTGAACGGGGAGAAAGGTCCAGTCCCGCCATGCCGATCATCTGCTCCACGCGCGCCAGAGCATCGCGTGGATTGTTGGCGTGGACGGTGGTCATGGAGCCTTCATGGCCGGTATTCATGGATTGCAGCATGTCGAATGCTTCTCCGGCGCGAACTTCGCCCACGATGATCCGATCCGGCCGCATGCGCAGGGCATTGCGCACCAGATCGCGCTGGGTGATCTCGCCGCGGCCTTCGATATTGGAGGGGCGGGTTTCGAGCCGACACACATGAGGCTGTTGCAGCTGCAGTTCCGCCGAGTCTTCGATGGTCACCACGCGTTCGCGATGGTCGATGAAAGCGGAAAGCGCGTTCAGGAACGTGGTCTTGCCGGAGCCGGTACCGCCCGAAATCAGGACATTGCGCCGGCATTTAACGATGGCCTGCATCAGCTTCGCCATCTCTTCGCTGATGCTGCGATATTCGACCAATTTGGCCATGTGAATGGGCGTGGTGGCGAATTTGCGGATCGACACCAGCGGTCCGTCCACCGCGAGGGGCGGAATGATCGCGTTGACACGGCTTCCGTCGGCAAGGCGGGCATCGACCATCGGCTGCGATTCATCGACGCGACGCCCGACGGCGGACACGATCTTGTTGATGATGCGCAGCAGATGCCTTGTGTCCTGGAAATGAATGTTCGTCAGTTCCAGCCTACCGCGGCGTTCGACAAAGACCATCTTATGCGTATTGATCAGGATATCGTTGATGGTCTCGTCCTTGAGCAGCGGCTCGAGCGGCCCGAGGCCCAACAGCTCATCCAGAACATCCTCGACCAGCTGGTCTATCTGGCTGACGGTCAGCAGCCGCTTCTCCTGCAGAAGCATCTGCCCCACGACACCGCGTATTTCCACCCGCAAAGCCTCGCGAGGGGTCTTGTCGAGAAGGCTGAGATTGAGAATATCGAGCAGGTGCTCATGGATCCGGAGGCGCAATGCCGTCCCGTCCTCGATGCTCGCCAGCGCTTGCATGCCGGCCTCGGTCTTCTGTCCTTCGCGGAGAATGTCTTCTTTGAATAGCATGCGTCACCGCAACTTTGAGACAGGCTGCATCGCCGATGCGTCCGCGGTCATCACCTCGGCAAGCATGGCGATCGCTTTTTCCAGCTTCGTGCCCCGCTTCACCGCCGTGATATCGAGCCCCTGATTGCAGGCGGCCTCCATCACGCGCGTGTCTTCGGGAATCACGATGTCAAAGGGACGACCCATTGCGCGTTCCGCCGCGCGGATCGACAGCATATTCTGGCGGTCGCCATTGACCGCGTTGCAAACTAAGGTGAGCGGAACCATATCCAGCTTCTGCAAGGCCAGGAGGTTCAACTGTCGCCGCACCAGATGCACATGCGGCACCGAAAGGCGGGTCACCAGAACGATACGGACCGCCGTCTGCAGGGCGCGGTATGTCCACGCCGTCCACACCGGCGGCAGGTCGGCGATTGTGAGCCTGAAGTCCCGGCGCAGGGCCGTAAGAAGACTGTCCGTCAGCTGCGGCGCGAGCGCATCAAGGGCCGTTACGTCGCGGGGAGCGGCCAGCAACCGCATCCCGCTCTTATGCGCCGCCAGGGCGGTGGCGAATTGCGTGTCGCCCAGAACTTCGCCCACCGCGAGGCAATCGGATACCGTAAGCGCTTCGGCCATGTCGAGGTAAAGGGCCGCGCTGCCAAATTGAAGATCCAGGTCCGCGAAGCAGACACCTCCGGCCCCGCCCGCCGCCATGATGCCGGCCTGCACCGCCAGCGACGTCGCGCCGACCCCGCCGCCTGCTTTGAGCACCGCGACCAACTGGCCGACGGGCCGCGACGCTTCCCGCATGGGCTTGCCGCGCGCCACGATGCGTTCCAGGCAGAGCGCCAGCGCCGTCTCGCCGACAGGCGCCGGCAGGACATCGATGGCGCCGCTCTGGAGCAGCGCGCGGGTGTTGGAGAGATCGGCATTGCGCAGCACGAAAACCGTTTGCGGCGCGGCGGGGTTCAGCTTGCATTGGCGTACGGCCCGCTCGATCTCTTCCGGCGCGGCGCCGTCGACCGCCATGAAGAGGACATCCAGGCCCGGGGGGATGTCTGCGGGCATGGCCCCCAGAAGCTGAAAATCGATTGCTGGGAACAAGCCCGCCATATGGGCGACCTGGGTTTCCGTCAAAGCTCCAGTTACGATCCCCAGTGTCAGGGCATGGCCCCGGGCGCTTCCCCCGGCAGCAAATCCCTTTAATCCACCTCTGAGGTCCATCAACACTGTTGCTCCCCGATCGCCCGATGCATGAGATGCCTACTGAGGCGATGCATTTGTCATGCCAACGCCGCTGCCGCCGCCATTGTCGGTGCCGCCAACCGTGCGGCTGGACGCGCTGGTGGAAGTAGGCCGGACGACCTGGTTCTTCTGATAGCGGGTCTGCGCCAGATCGATTCGGGTGCCGTCGGACGCGCCAGGCGCCAGGGTGCCGGCATAATGCGGCTCCGGATCGGCGATCTGAGCCGCGAGATTCTCGCGCAACGCATCGCCGAAATCAGGCGACATGCGGATCTCGCTTTGCAGAGGATTCTGGCCGGCGCAGGCGCCAAGACCCAACATGGCGGCGATGGCAAGAAAGGCCTTGGGGCGTGTGATCTTCATATCCATTGCCTCCTCAATAAAGGACATGGCCAAAGGGGCCATCCATGCCGCCCTTGCCGGGATCTGCCGACATCAGAGCGCGATCTTCCGGCTTCAGGTTCGCCGCCTTGCCGCGCTGCGCCCCGAACAGGAAGAGCTCGAAATCCGACGGCGGCACGAAATGATCGGCCGGCGTTGCCGCTGCGATGCGGCGCGGCACGACCAGGTGGGGCGTCACGACGATGACGAGCTCGGTTTGGTCACGCTGAAAGCCCGTGGACCGGAACAGGCTGCCGATGATGGGCAGGTCGCCGACAAAGGGATATTGCCGGATGCTGTTCTGGTAATTGTCCGACAGAAGACCCGCAACAGTGAAGCTTTCGCCGTCCCTAAGCTCGACCGTGGTGTGAGCTCGGCGGACCTTGATACCCGGCACCTGGATGGTGCCCAGCTTCACCGAAGTGGTGGGGTCGATGCTGGAGACTTCCGGATTGACCACCATGTTGATCAATCCGTCCTGCAGCAGGGTCGGCGTAAAAGCCAACGAGATGCCGAACTGCTTGAACTCCACCGTGATGGTGGGAACCCCGCTGCCGCCACTGCTGCTTTGCGCCACTGGAATGGGGAATTCGCCGCCCGCCAGGAAGTTGGCGGTGTCGCCCGACATGGTGACCAACGTGGGCTCGGCCAGGGTCTTGACCAGGCCCTTGGTTTCCAGGGCGTCGAATAGGAAGGAGAGATCGCCACCACCCACGCTCCAGCTAAGCGCGGCGGTGCCGAAGGAATCCAGTGCCGACTGGGCGCCGTTCACCAACGTGTCGCCGGTGAGTACCGTGACGGGCGTACCTGTCGAAACGCCTTCCGCCTGGGTGTTTATCCTTAGATTCTTGGCGGCGGTGCGTTGCATCTCCACAAAGCGAACCGACAACATGATCTGCTGGGTGCCTTGCACCGACATCATGTTCACGACCTTGCCCGGCGCGAAGGTTTCAGCGAGCGAGGTCACCTGGTGCAGCGCCGCGGGGCTCGAAACCGTGCCGGACACGATGACGGATTGATTGGCCGCGCTGACCGCGACGCCATTCTCAGTGGGCAGGATGGCATGCAGCCGGTTCTTCAGGCCGTCAAGGTCGGCCGAGACCGTCACGTCGGCGGTATAAATGACTTTCTTGCCGGCGCCATAGACCGTCAGCGCCGTCGAACCCATGCCACGCCCCACCACATAGACGGAGTGGTTGTTGATCGGCACGATGTCCGCGATCTTGGGATCGCCAATCATCACATCGGAATAGGTCGAAGGCAGCTCGATCAGCCGGGACTTTCCGGTCGCCAGGGTGAAGGAATCCGATGACGCACCATTCACACTGGCCGGCGCATCGGCGGCGAGCGTGGCACCCCCGCCCAGCGCCACCATCGCGGCGGAGATGAAAACGGCTTTCAGGAGTCCGGAACGGATCTTGGTCGTGCTCATGGCGCTTTCACCGCTGTGGGCATCTGGGCCGCTGCGTTTTGCAGCGCACCGCCGACACCGAGAGAGAAACGAGAGGATTCAACTCCGCGAATGACGCGCACGGTCGGGGCTGGCGCGGCTGCGGACCTTTTGGGCGCCGGACCCAAATCGGCCACGCTCATGGCCTTGGAGGTCAGAGGCGCGTCATCCGCAACACGGCGCAGGGTGAGAGAAACGCTGCCCACCTGCTGTCCCAGGGAAATGCTAGCCGCCTGCTCGGGCGTCACTTCGACCGTGACCGCCTTTGCCACCACCGGCTTATCGGCCTCATCATTGTTCGACTGGTCCACGCCCAGTACGCGGACATTTTCGGCAAGAACCTGGGTGAGCGTGTTGGATTTTTCCGCGCTGTCGCCGGAGGTGCGCGTGAGAAGGATATCGACCCGGTCGCCGGGAAGCACGAAGCCGCCCACGCCGCTCACATCATTGGACCGCAGGCTCACGGCCCGCATGCCGGGCGACACCGAACCGGAAAGATTAAGCTTGCCGCCGGGACCTGAGACATTTCCGGGCAGGATCGGCTCGTTAGCGACCAGGCTGCGCAATGCCAGGCGCTGTTGCCCCGGACCGCCGGTCAGCTCGGCGATGGAATGAAAAGCGCCCGCGGGCGCAGCGTCAGTCGGAAAAGCCACCACTTTCAGCATCGGAGCCTGCAACACGGCGCCCCGGGTGACATTGGCGGCGGCGACAACCACCGGGATCGCCACACCATTGCTGGTCGCGACCGCCGGATTTGAACGCACCGCATTGCTGAGATAGGAGCGCGTCAGCAAGACCGCTATCAGGCCGAGAAGAACTGCGGCCACCAGCGTCGATATCGTACGCAGAGAGATAGAAGACATAGCCACCCGCCCTGCCAAAGGACCGCGCGACAACTCGCGGCTTTTGGCCGTTGATCATTTCCAACCATGTTGAAGATGAACGAGCGACGTAGGTTGACGCCGCTCGTTCCGAATCTTCTACGTTGCCGGCGTGTAGTTGTAGCCCGAGATCGTGGTTCCGGCTTTGGTGAGCGCCTGGGCGATATCGCCGCCCAATGTGATCACCGCCGCTGCCAGAGCCGTACCGATGATGGTCAGGATCAGCGCATATTCGGCCGCCGCGGCGCCCGACTCGTCGGAGAGATAAGACTTGATGATGTTTTGCATGAAGCACCCCATTGTTGCGTTTCGGGCCCCGCAATCACCCCTTCGAAAAAGCGTTTGCAGGGCAGGATGTCTTGATGAACATCCGGTAAAAACAGTCTCAAAAGCATCAGAAGTTGTAAAGGACAATCAGGCGTTAAAGCATTGATGCGGCGACGGTTCTTGCTTTGCTGGTTAATATTCGCAAAGTATTGCAAGACTTCACTTTTCCCCGCCTTTATATGCCAAAAACAGGGTTAACAAAAGCCGGGATAAGGCAGGAATTCGCCACTGTTGCGAGTATTCGCATTCGCAACTTCTTAGGCCCACTCAAGCAATATCAAGAACAGTACAAACACGTGCCATCTGAATGTATCGAAGAAGCGCCCTGTTATGCATGCACGCAAGCATTCATGGCGCGCGAGCATCCAGCGTATATCGTTCCCGCACTTGCATCGACGGAAATGCGCAACAGCAATCGGAGCGGAAATGTTCGTGCAGTCCCGTTACGCGAATGCACCGACCTGGTTTACAAGACTCCTGTTGCTGATCGTCATCGCATTGGCGATTTCAGCGACTGCGCCACACAAAACGCAGACAACGACACGCGCAAAGCCTGGCGACTATCATGACACGACGCTTTACCGAACGATGGTCGACAATATCGCGAGCGGGAAGGGATATTATTCCACGGTTGGCGTTGAGCACAGGGCGCATGATTATCCGACATCGCCTCCCCAGGTCTTTCGCGAGCCTACACTAGCTTGGTTTCTCGCCACCCTTCGCTTTGATGCGGTCAGAATCGCCTGCCTGTTCCTGCTCGCGGCCGCGATCATTCTTCAATTCTATCGCCTGCTGTTGCGCACAGAATTAAGCGCGGTCGAACGCGTGACGTTTATCGCCGCGGCAAGCACCGGTTTGGGATTTATCGCCGCCAGGGACGCCGTCTATTCCCATGAAGTGTGGGCTTCGCTGCTTCTGGCGCTGTCCCTTTTGCTTTATCGCGGGAGTAGATGGTGGCCTTCGATCGTGATCGCGGTCCTGGCCTGCCTGGTCCGCGAGCTTGCGCTGCCCTTTCTCTTTGCCATGGCGGCTTGGGCTTTTTTTGAGCGCAAATGGCGCGAGCTGACGGGATGGATAGCCGGCATCATGTTTTTTGCGGTGCTCCTGACGCTCCATCTGACGTTGGCTGCGCAACTTTACCGGACGGGGGACGCACTATCGGACGGCTGGCTCGCATTGGGTGGATGGCATTTTGCGTTGGAGACTGCACGATTTAATGTCCTACTCCACGACGCTTCGTTGCCAGTCATAGCGTTTCTGGTCAGCTGCGCGGTCATAGGCCTCGCCGGAGCCAGAGATGGCCGGGCGCAAAGGGCGGCGCTTGTTGCTTTCGGATATCTGGCAGCCCTCACAATCGTCGGCAGGCCCGGAAATTATTATTGGGGCATCATCTACACACCGATATTGTCGGTTGGCTTCGCATACGCGCCAGTCGCATTGCGAGATATTTGCCTGCGCGCATTTTCACGTGCTCGCGCCATCTCCAAATAGCGGCCGGTACGATCCTCGCGCTAACGCCGAACGTTATGGCTGATACTGGGTTACGGCGGGGCTTTTGGCAAAAAGCCTTTCCACATACTGGACAATGTACCAGGTGACAGCCGCGATGATGATTGCTGCAATGCCATCGATCGCATAATGCCAACCTAGGCGGACTGATCCCAGCTCCATCAAAATTGTCACGACCACGCCCAAGAAAAAAGGCCACTTCCCCATACTCTTTAGCAGAAGGG
>Ga0207695_10003893_pt1 | contig 20662 bp, 22 predicted proteins | sample KBSC54metaG_FD_184354 | JGI IMG/M metagenome (GOLD analysis project Ga0207695, IMG submission 184354) | Corn rhizosphere microbial communities from Kellogg Biological Station, Michigan, USA - KBS C5-4 metaG (SPAdes) (version 2) | ecosystem: Host-associated > Plants > Roots > Rhizosphere > Soil...
GAAAGGTCCAATGTCGGCGGCAGGTTCCAGAAGGCCGTCGAGGCGCTGGCACCGATTCACTGGGTCCAGGTCCGGTCGTAGCTCAAAGCGACGAGGTGCCTTCTCGGTCTCTTGATCAACTTCAACGTGCCCGTCCTTCTCCGCGGTGTTCGCCGAATCATTCTGACGCCTGACCTGGCGTCCTGGCGTCCTGGCGTCCTGGCGCTTAAGCGAACGGCATTGCGGCTAGACCGCGCCCGAGGGGTCGGGCGGGCCGAGCCACGCTCGGTGCCTGCCCGTCGCGCTCGCACGGCGGGCGCGGAGCGCGAGCGGGCCGCGTGCGGCTGACGGCCCGCTGCTCAGCGGCCGGTGAACAGGGGTCTTCGCTTCTCGAGCAGCGCGGCCATGCCCTCGCGCGCGTCGTCCGTCGCCAGGCTGGCGGCCTGATCGATGGCCTCCGCGCGGGCGGCGGCGCGGATCTCCGCGGTCAAGCCCCGCCTCAGGGCCGCCTTCGTCGCGCGCACCGCGAAGGGGGCGTTGGCGGCGATGGCGCCCGCCAGGGCCAGCGCCTCGTCCATCACCTGCGGCGCGGGGACGGCCTTGTTGACGATGCCCAACCGCTCGGCCTCGCCGCCATCGATCAGGCGCCCGGTCAGCAGCAGCTCGGACGCGCGCGCGACGCCCACCAGGCGCGGCAGCAAGTAGCTGATGGCCATGCCGGGCGCCAGCCCCACCGCCACGAAGTTCGCGCCGTACTTTGCCTCGCGGGCGGCGATCCGCAGATCGCACACCAGCGCCAATCCGAAGCCCCCGCCCACAGCGTGGCCGTTCATGGCGGCGACGATCGGCACCTCGATGTCCAGCAGCGACAGGAACGGCTCGTACATCGCGTAGCTGCGCTCGGCCGGGGCAAGCGCCTCCCCGTCCCTTTGCACCCCTGCCTTGAAATCAGCCCCCGCGGAGAAGCAAGTCCCCGTCCCCGTGACGACCACCGCCCGCACGCCGCCGTCCGCCCGCGCGACGGCGCTCGCGCGCGCGAACGCGTCCAGCAACTCCGGCGTCATGCTGTTGCGGTTGTCCGGCCGATCGAGCGTGATGACCCCGATCCCGTCCCGCGCCTCGTACCGAACCGCATCCGCCATGTTCGCTTCTCCCGCCCCAGTCTAACCGCGGTCGACAGCAAGACGCCGCCGTCGTTTCGACGCGACCGGATCAGGACAGCGCCGTCGCGGGCTTCCGGCCCAGGGCGGCCTGACGAGCCGCCCAACCGCGGAACGACCCAGGCACGGGCATTGCCTGCTGACTGGCCCAACCTTTCGGAGGGCCCCATGGCATCAGTCCGCGATCGACGCCGGGACGTGAATCTGTGATCGTGTGCGTGGTCGTCGCGCTCGCGGGAGTTCATTGCGACTCTGGCCGGCGTACCCAGGACTCAGGCGGCACGGGCGGGGCCGGCGGCAGCGCCGGCTCGGGGACCGGAGGGGTCGCGGGTGGCCCAGGCGGAGACGGTGACGGCGGAGAGGGTGGCCACGAAAGTGGCGGGGGCGGAAGCCAAGGGGGAACTGCCGGCGGCGCCGCTGGCGGTCACGGCGGCGGCGGCGGTGGCGGAATGGCCGGTGGCGGGGGTGGCGGTACCGGCGGAGGTGCCGGCGGGGGTCAGGGAGGGGGCGGCGCCGCCGGGCACGCGGGAGCCGGCGGAGCGGCAGGCGCGGCGGGCGTGGGTGGCGGCGGAGCCGCCGGATCGGGCCCGCGTTGTACGGGCGGCGCCGGGGGTCAATCCAGCGATCCCTCCTGTCCCGGAGCCCCCTGCCAGACCAACGCCGACTGCGACAGCAGCATGAAGTGTTTTCACGCGACGACCATCACCGACTGCGCAACCGCCACACCGGGCCGTTGCCTGACCTGGATCGGCGGCAACTGTGCCACGCACGCCAACACCTGCGACTGCTTCGTGGATCGGTCGCAGCTCGACTGCGCAGCGGTCGCCTCCACCTCGTCCTGCTCCCAGAGTCCCACCAACACCTTCTTCACCAACCCCGCCGGCTGCTACGCCTGTTCCCCCCCGACTCCCTGACCGGCAACCGAGATGATTGCGCGCCCCGCACACCTCGACGAGGGGCGGCCGGCGCCGGCAGCACGACCCCAGGCGAACGGCGAACCGCCAGGTAACGGCGTGCGATCCCTTACCGGTTCACCCGGCGCCTGAGCCCGGACCGCGCCCGCTCCCTCAGGTCTGTGCAGCCGCACGACAATCCGCAACGCCAGAGCGCGCAGCCGCGCGCGGGTTCAACGACGGAAGGTGCGGCTTCGCCGCGCCGGCCCCCTACCCAAGCGGGGGGGTCAGGCAGGGGGCACCGCCCCCCTTCCCCCGATTTTCAGGGGTCTCGCAGGGGGGACGAAGTCCCCCCTGCGCCCCTCTACTGCCCCTCGCCGCCCTCGAGGTGCGCCTCGTCGGCGCGCTTCAGGATGATGAACTCGACGCGGCGGTTCTTGCTCCAGCAGTCCTCGTTGTGCTGCGTGCAGACGGGCTTCGTCTCGCCGTAGCCGTGGCTCTTCAGGCGGCCCGGCTCGACGTTGCGCTCGTACAGCGCCCGCTTCACGGCCGCCGCGCGGCGCTCGGTCAGATCCAGGTTGTGGGCGTCGTCGCCGCGCTCGTCGGCGTGACCCTGGATCTCGATCAGCTGGATCTCCGGGTTGCCCTTGATGGTGGCCGCGATCGCGTCGAGCAGCGGGAAGGACACCGACTTGATCTCGTCCTTGTCCGTCTCGAAGTAGATCTTGTCCATGATCTCGAGCTTGCTCTTGGTGACCTTGACCATGCCCTTGTCGGGGCAGCCGTCCTCGTCCTGGTACCCGTTGTAGGTCTCGGGCTCGTTCGGGCACTTGTCGTTCTGGTCCAGGATGCGGTCGTGGTCGTTGTCGGGATCCGGGCAGCCGTCCTGATCCTCGAACCCGTCCTTGTCCTCGGGATCGTTCGGGCACAGGTCGTTGACGTCCAGGATGCCGTCCTTGTCGTTGTCGGGATCCGGGCAGCCGTCCTCGTCCTCGAAGCCGTCCTTGTCCTCGGGATCATCCGGGCACTTGTCGACGTTGTCCGGGATGCCGTCGCCGTCGCGATCGTTGGTGGTGCTGTCCGGGCAGCCGTCGGTGTCCTGGAACCCGTTGTAGGTCTCGGGATCGTTCGGGCACTTGTCGTCCTCGTCGAGGATCTTGTCCTTGTCGTTGTCGGGATCGGGGCAGCCGTCGGCGTCCTCGAAGTCGTCGAAGTCCTCGGGATCGTCCGGGCACTGATCGACGTCGTCCTTGTAGCCGTCACCGTCGCGGTCGCCGATGTTCGGCTCGAAGATGAAGCCAATGAACGCGCGCGGCGCGCCCGCGCCGTAGGTGTTGTTCGTCAGCCGCCAGCCGCCGCCCACCAGGAAGAACGAGTTGCGGGCCAGGTACAGCTTGATGCCGCCGATCGCCTCGATGATGGGCGACAGCGTCTTCTCGTTGCCCGCCTCGATGCGCTTCGCGGACAGGCCCTGCTGGCCGTACACCTCGCCGACCACGTCGAACTTCTGCGGCACGATGCCGAACGACAGGCCCACGCCGCCGATCAGCTCGTTCTTCACGCGCAGGCCGTAGTTCGTGTTCAGCATGTTGCCCATGCCCGCGTAGGTTCGGGGCGCCGTGTACATGTTCCCGTCGTCGATGAAGACCGACTCCTTGCTGCGCAGGCGGGCGCCCGCGTTGATGGCGATGCGGAAGCGGCCCAGGTAACCGAACTCGCCGTCCACCACGGCCGACGGCTGGAAGATGAACTGGCCCTCGCCCAGGAAGCTGTTCTTGTCACCCGTCGGCAGCACCATGCTGGGGATGACCGCCAGGCCGATGTTGTTCCGGCCCGCGTTCAGCAGCCGGATCTTCGGGTGGACCATGATGTCGCCGATCCCCTGGGCCGAGATCGTGTGCTCGTTGTCGTCGTTGGTGCCCGTCGTCAGGCCGGGATCGGTCGGGTAAGCGCGGCCGGACAGGATCGTGAACGGCACGACCAGGCCCACCTCGACACCGAAGTGCCCGTACGAGAACGCGCCGATCGCGCCTTGCAACGACGGCGTGATGACGTTCTGGATCTGGAACTTCGCCTGGCTGCCGCCCGCGGTGACGTTCGGGTTGGTGAACTCCAGCGGCTTGCCCGCCCAGGTGCTGACCAGGCCGAACGAGAAGTCGCCTTGCCCCAGCACCTGCGACGAGTTGAGGGTGATGTAGCCCTTCGAGTCCATCGCCGGGCGGAAGACCTGCAGGTCGACCGGGGCCAGCTTCAGCTCCTGGGCGCGCGCGCGCTGCGGTGCTACCGTCAGCCCCGTCGCAATCGTCAGGGCGACGACCGAGAGGCGGGAAACAAAGGACCGAAGGCGAACGCGCATGGAACCCTCCCGGAACGCGAGGAGCCGCTGAAAAGGCAGATCTCCGTCGGAAAAAAACTAAGAAACGCCGCCATTTATATCAACGCGATGATCCCTGTCAATGAACCCCGGCCCGCCGAAACGACGGTTTCCGCCCCGGGCGGGGCAGCCGTCCCATGATGCTGCTGGGGACATCGCATCGCCCGGGGGACGACCAGTCGCCGGCGGCGCTGGTCCGGGCGGCGGGCGACGCCGGGTTCCAGGGGCTGGCCCTGGGTCCCTGGTGCACGCGGGCCCAGGCCATCGAGCTGGTGACGGCCGGCGCGGCGGCGGGGCTCGCGGTTCCGGCGGCCGCGGCGCCCCTGCTGGACGCCTTCCCCCTGCCGCCGGGCAAGCGGCTGCCCTTCTTCGCCTCCGAGGATGACCCCGAGGAGCGCCTGGCCGCCGTCGACCTGTTCGCGGCGTCGCTGGACGCGGCGGTTCCGCTGGGCGTGAACCTGTACACGCTGCACCTGGGCGACGTCGCGCTGGGCGTTCACCCGGGAGAGATCGCCCGTCGCTTCAAACGACGTGAGCTGGACGAGGACGAACCGGGCGCCAAGGCCCTGGCCGCCGCGTTCGCGGAGCGGCGGGCGCGGTCGCCGCGGATCCTCGACGCGTGCCGGTTCGCGCTGGAGCGCGTGGTGGCCCGGGCCGAGCGCGCCGGTGTCACCGTGGCGCTGGAGGTGAGCGGCGGGCCCTGGGGGGCGCCCACCCCCCGCGAGGCGGCCACGCTGCTGGACGAGTTTCGTGATGCCCCGCTGGGCGTGGTGTGGGACGACGCGCGCATGCAGGTGCTGTGGATGCTGGGCGCGGCCCCAGCGCGCGAGCGCGCCGAGGCGCTGGCGGCGGCGGCCCGGCTGCGCCGGGCGAACGAGGCGGTGGGGATTGATGTGGGCTTCCTGCCGGGACAGGGCGACCCGGTTGCGGACGTCGCGGTCGCCCTGCCTCCACCTGCGAATCCGGCGCTGCCCGTCGCCGTCAGCGGACGCGCCGACAGCACCGTGGACGAGCTGCGCCGCGCGCGCGAGCTGGCCGCGCCCCCGAAGCCTGCCGCCTAGTCACGACATCCACGCCCTGCTCGGAGTCGGGCCGCCGTGGTCGGGTCGCGAACTGGCGCGCCTTCGCAGGCGGCATCGCGCTTGCTGGGTCCAAACCGGATGCGACGGGTGCTTCTGACGATCGGCACGCTCGTGCTCGCTCAGATCGGCTGCGGACAGACCGGGCCGACGAAGTTCGGCGACGGCGCCGTCCGGGGCGAGGGCGGCAGCGCGGGGTCCGGACCGGTTGGGGGCCAGGGGGGATCGGGCGCTCAGGCGGGTCAGACGGGATCGGGCGGTCAGGCGGGCCAGGCCGGACCGGGCGGTCAGGCAGGCGTGGGGCTGCTGGGCTCACCGGGCGGAATTGGCGGCGCCTCGGGGGGAATCGGCGGCGGCGCCGGAAGCCAGGGCGTCGGGGGGCACGGGGGTGCGCCCCTTTGCATGCCCGCCGACGCGATACCGGCCAGCTCGGCCAGTGACGGCGAGCTTTGTCCGGCATCCCTGCCCTACGATCTGTCGATCTTGTCGTGCGTGCCGGGCTATCGCTGTCAAACCGTGTTCTCGTGCTGCGGAAAGAACGTGGCGACCGCGCTGTACGCGTGCAACTGCTCGGGCCATCTGGTGAAGCTGACCGATTACGATCCGTTGTGCCTGACCACGCCCGGCTCGTGTGGCGCCGGCGGGGCCAGCGGCGGGGGTGGGGCGGGCGGTAGCCGCTGAGGTGGCCCGCGCCAGAGACGGCTCAGACCACGGTCGCCAGATCCACGCCGCGGGTCTCGCGGGCGCGCCGCAATGCGATCAGCGCGGGCACCGCCATCGCCACCGCGTACAGCGACACCGGGATCGTCGACCCGAACGCGTTCAGCAGCGCCACACCGATCAGCGGCGCCACGCCACCCGAGATGACCGACGCGACCTGATAACCCAGCGAGAAGCCGGTGTAGCGCGCGGCGGTGGGGAACAGCTCGACGAAGAAGGCGGACATGCCGCCCACGATCAGGCCGTGGAACATGCCGCCCACGATCGCCGCCCCCGTGATGATCACCGGGCCCCCCGACGCCGTCAGCGGGAACAGCGCGAACGACCACAGCGCGGCGCCCACCAGGCCCACGGCCGTGACGGGCCGGCGGCCGATGCGGTCGGACAGCGCGCCCGCCAGGAAGATCACCGGCACCTCCACCGCCGAACCGATCAACGTCGCGGTCAGCGCCATCCCCCGCGGCCGGTGCAGCACGCGCGTCACGTACACGACGAAGAACGTCGTGAACATGTAGAACAGCGCGTTCTCGCCCGCCTTCACGAACAGCACGGTCAGCACCGCCCGCCAGCGCGCGGTCAGGGTCGGCCCTACCGGCGCGCGCGGCAGATGGGCCTGGCTGGCCCGGTAAGCCTGGTACAGCGGCGACTCCTCGATGCGCGCGCGCATCCAGATGCCGACACCGACCAGCACGCCCGAGGCCAGGAACGCGATTCGCCAGCCCCACGCGACGAAGGTCGACTCGGACAGCCGCGCCACCAGCAGCGCCAGCACCCCGGCAGACAGCAGGTTGCCCACGGGACCACCGATCTGCGGCCAGGCCGTCCAGCGACCGCGGCGCTCGCGGTCCAGGCTCTCGGCGACCAGCACCACGGCGCCGCCCACCTCGCCGCCGACCGCGAAGCCCTGGCACAGGCGCAGCACCACCAGCACGACGGGCGCCGCCGCGCCGATCGTCGCGTACGACGGGATCAGCCCCATGGCGACCGTCGCCAGACCCATCAACAGCAGGCTGCCCACCAGCGCGCGCTTCCGCCCGTAGCGGTCACCCAGGTGGCCGAACACCACGCCGCCCAGCGGCCTGCTGAGGAAGCCGACCGCGTAGGTCATCAGCGCCAGCAGCACCCCGCGCAAGGGCGTCGCCGACGGGAAGAACGCCTTGTCGAACACCAGCGCCGCCGCCGAGGCGAACGCGAAGAAGTCGTACCACTCGATCACGGTGCCGACGGCGCTGGACACCAGCAGCCCGCGCAGCCCCGGGGCGACCGCGGGAGTGCGCGCGATTCCGGCCTGGGACGACATGGCCGCGACTATAGCGTGCGCCGTCCTATCCTATCGGGCGTGACCGGCCGCGCCGCAGGGAGAACGGGCCCCGTCGGGTTTCGGCTGCCCTCCCGCGACGTTGCCGGCCCAAGTGAACGGCATTGGACCTAGGCCAGCAGCGAGGCCAGCTCTTTGGCCAGGCCCGACTTGATCGGCCCCGCCATCGGCGTCAGCAGCAGGCCCAGCGACATGTCGATGTGCACGCGCGTCGGCTCGATGGTCAGCGTCGCGTCCAGCCCCTTGCGGGACACGTTCAGCTGCCGGTCGTTCGTCCACTTGCAGGCGGCGCCGTACTTCGACTCGATCTTGCCGGTGGCGCCGTCTATGCGCTTCTTCGCCTCGTCTAGCGGCAGGCTGTGGGGGATGTCGACGTCGAACTTGGGCATCAGGACCTCGCTACCGTTTCGGGGGCGGCCACGCCCGTGTCGGTGGCCGGGTCGAAGATCAGCTTCGCCACTTCCATTTGATTCAGCGCCAGCTTGATGACGGTCCCCTCTCCCTCCAGCAGGCGCGCCTGCTGGAACAGGTGATAGGTCCGCATCCCCTCGCGGGACGGCGGCTCGCCGTGCGACTTCTTCCCGGGCACGCCGCTGACCACCAGGATCTTCTCCCCCGGCTGCAGCATGAACCCCGGGTCGATGATGCCCAGCATCGACCCGCGCTGCTGCTTCTGCCCGGGACGGGGCAGCCGCGAGCTGATGACCTGCAGGCGGGCGGTGTTGATCGCCGTCGCGCCGTCGTTCTGCAGCACGAAGTATTCCTCGTTGATTCGCTTCTTGTCGGGCGCTGCGTGCGCCTCTCGAAAAACCAGTGCCATCTATTTTCCGTTGCCTCCGTGCGCGGCCATCCGGGCGCGCCGCTCAGACCTCGAGAATTTCGCCCTCTTTTTTGGCCAGGATCTCGTCGATGCGCGCCACGGCCTTGTCGGTCGTCTCCTGCACCTTCTTCAGACCGTTGCGCTCGTCGTCCTCGGTGATGCCGCCGTCCTTCAGCAGCTCCTTCAACATCTCGTTGCTGTCGCGGCGGGCGGCGCGCAGGGCGACCTTGCCCTCCTCGGCCATCTTCTTCACCAGCTTCACCAGCTCTTGCCGGCGCTCCTGCGTCAGGGCGGGCATGGGCAGGCGCACCATCTCGCCGTCCGAGCTGGGGTTCAGGCCCAGCTGCGCCGAGCGGATCGACTTCTCGATCTCGGGGATCAGCGAACGCTCCCAGGGCTTGATGGTGATCAGCCGCGGATCGGCGACGTTCAGCGACGCCACCTGATTCAGCGGGGTCATCGTGCCGTAGTAGTCCACCCGGACGCCATCGAGGATCGCCAGATTCGCGCGGCCGGTCCGCACCTTCGTCAGGTCGCGCTTGAAGGCTTCGATGCCCTTGTCGAGGCTCGCCTGCAGGTCTTTGAGGACATCGTTCAGCATCGCTTTTCGCTCCTTTGCTTATTCTCGGCCGTCTTCCAGCACCAGGGTGCCCAGCGGCTCGCCCAGGATGACACGGCGGATGTTGCCCGGCTTCGTCATGTTGAACACCAGGATGGGCAGCTGGTTGTCGCGGCACAACGAGATGGCGGTCGAGTCCATCACGGCGAGGTTCTTGTTCAGCACGTCCAGGTACGAGACGCGGCGGTACATGCGCGCGCCCTTGTGCTTGTTGGGATCCTTGTCGTACACGCCGTCGACGCGCGTCGCCTTCATGACGATCTCGGCGCCGATCTCCATGGCGCGCAGCGAGGCCGCGGTGTCCGTGGTGAAGAACGGGTTGCCGGTGCCGGCGGCGAAGATGACCAGGCGGCCCTTCTCCAGGTGGCGGATGGCGCGCCGGCGGATGTACGGCTCGGCCAGGCGCTCCATCTCCAGCGCCGACATGACGCGCGTGCGCAGGCCGCGGCTCTCCACGGCGTCCTGCAGCGCCAGCGAGTTGATCACGGTGGCCAGCATGCCCATGTAGTCGGCGCTGGCGCGATCCATGCCGCGCGAGCTGGCGGCCAGTCCCCGGAAGATGTTCCCGCCGCCGATGACGATGCCCACCTCGACGCCCAGGCTGTGGAGGTCGATCAGCTCGTCGGCGATCTGGGACAGCGTGGCGCCCTCGATGCCATAGCCCTGGCCCCCCATAAGCGCCTCGCCGGACAGCTTCAGCAGGATGCGGCGGTACTTGACCCCCGGGGCCAGCGGCGGTCGCTCGGAGTCGGTGGCGGGGGCGGGACCGCTGGTCGGCGCGGTCGGCGTCAGCGGAAGGGGAACGGCAACTTTGGCGGTCTTGCGGGAGCGCTTGGCCTTCGGCATCGGCACGCACTCTAGTGCAGCGCCTGCGAAATATCATCAACCGGGGCTGCCTGATCGACCGCCGCCCGGTGGCCCCGATCGACGGCGATGCTGGACTCACGCGGGCCCCTGGGCGATAAATCCGTGCCCCATGGCGAACAAGGCTTTGGAATGGATCTTCGTCACGGACGCCCTGCGCACGGCGCGGGCTGACCTTCAGCGCGACGAGGCCGCCCGGGGCGCCGCCCTGCAACAGGCGCGGCTGCTGGGCGAGATCGCGGGCCGCGTCGCCGAGCCCGCGGAGCCGCTTCCGCCCGGCGACCGCACCCCGATCGTGCTGCGGCTGCTGCGGGAGGGCGTGGCGCTGGCGCTGACCGCGGGCAAGCCGGCCGCCGACGGCGCCGTCAGCGCCAGGCCGCCGCTGACCGAGGCGCCCGACCTGGCCCTGACCTGGAACGCGACACCGGACGGCGTGCTGCGAGACGCCGCCGAGAATCCGGACGATCTCTCCGCGGTGAAGGCGACGCTGTTGCCCGGGGCCACCACCCCGGTCGCCGCGCCCGACGAGGCCGTGGCGCGCACGCGGGCCTTCCTGGAGCGCCTGCTGTGGAACGCGGACGCGCCCCGCCGCCGGGTGGAGGCGCTGTTGATCCAGCGCTGGCTGCGCGTCATCGGCGCGCTGGTGGTGCTGGCCGTGCTGGTGGTCGGCATCCGGGTCGCGGTGCGGGGCAAGAACGTGCTCGAGGGCAAACCGTTCGCCGTCAGCTCGAGCTGGTCCGGCTGCGCCAGCGATCCCACCTGCGACGGCGTGCTGCTGTTCCACACCAACAACGAGAACGAACCCTGGGTGATCTTCGATCTCCAGAAGCCGACCACGCTGCACGAGATCGACGTGACGAACCGCCTGGACTCGTATCAGGAGCGTGCCCTGCCGCTGGTCGCCGAGCTGAGCACCGACCGCCAGCATTGGAAAGAGGTGGGCCGGCGCACGGAAGGTTTCACCACCTGGACGGTGACCTTTCCGGCGACGTCGGCCCGCTACATCCGGCTGAAGGTGGCCCGGGTCTCGACGCTGCACCTCAAGTCCGTCGAGGCGCGGTAGCGGTCAGGGTCCGACCTCGTCGCACGAAGACGTTGCCTGGCCTCGCCGAATAGATTCGTCGCATGGACGCCACGCTGGTCCTCCTCGGTATCCCGGGCCTCGCGCTCGGCCTGACGATCCTTTTCGTGATCATGACCTGGCGAACCGGCGAGGGGCTGGCCCCTGCGGCGCGCGCCGGGCGGACCGCCGCCGTCGCGATCGGCATGGCGCTGTGGCTGGCGGCCCAGGCCGCCGCCGCCGAATCGGGCTGGCTCGCCCAGTTCCAGCGACGGCCGCCGCCGCTGGTGCTGTGGTTCGGCTCGATGATCGTGGGGACGCTGATCCTGGGCTGGTCGCCGTTCGGCAAGCGCTTCGCCGACAACGTCTCCTTCGTGGGCCTGATCGGCTTCCAGGCCTTTCGCCTGCCGCTCGAGCTGGTCATGCACCGCGCCGCCGTGGCCGGGATCATGCCCAGCGTGATGTCGTTCACCGGCTACAACTTCGACATCGTCACCGGCATCACTGCCATCCCGCTGGCCTGGTACGTGTGGAAGCGCGGGCCCGTGCGCCCGCTGATCGCGCTATGGAACGTCACCGGGCAGCTGCTGCTGATCGCGATCATCATGATCGCGTTCGCCGCGTCACCGGTGTTCCGCGCCTTCGGCGACGCCCAGCTGAATACCTGGGTCGTTCACTTTCCCTACGTCTGGATCGCGGTGATGGTGGGGGCCGCGCTGTTCGGCCACGTGGTCACGTTACGGAAGCTGCTGTCGCTAGGCCGCGCCCGACCAGCCGCTTAGCGCAGCCATCTTGGTTCGTCCGGCCAGCTGGCGGCGGGGCGAGCGCGAGGAGTAATCTATCGGCATGCCGAGACCTCGCAGTCAGTCGTTGGGGGGGTCAGGGTCAGGGCCTGCTCTGAAACCGGCCGGGTTGACCACTGCCATCTTCTATGGACATGGCAAGTACCGCGAGGCGGACGGCTACGCGGTCGTACCAGGCGGATGCAACCTGTTCTTCTGCGCGAAGCACGTCGAGGAGGTCGCGGCGACCAGGATGACGCAGATCTGGGGCATGATCAGCGAAGCCATCGAAGACGGGCTCGACTGGCTGACCGGTGCGGCGTTCGGGAAGATGAAGTCCAGCGACTATTGCCACATCCGCCAGGTGTTCCCCGACGGGGCCTCGGTGCCGAACTACCGTCTGTTTCCCCCTGACGGCCTACCGTCGTTGAACACCACGAACATCGTCTCGACGACCCAGGACTTCAAGAGTCCCATGCGCGTCAACGTCATCACCACCGACCAGGAGGACGGCGTAACGCTGAAGAGCCTGCTCCAGGCGCGCGGCGGCTACGGCTCGCGGCTGGTGTGGATCTGCTGCCGCGCCATCGACGGCTCGAAGGACAGCCTGCTGGACATGTTCGACTTCCGCGGCCCCACCGAGCCATTCGAGGACGAGAACACCGGCCAGACCGTGACGCCGTACTACCGGAAGCCCAACTACTATCGCGGCGTGGCCAATCAGTTCCGGGCCCGCTGAGGGTGCCGGTCGAGCGACGGGCCCCTGCCGGGACTACCAGAGACGTAGACCGGCGCGAGGTTCGCGCCGGTCGGCCAGCGGCGGCAACGGGCGGCGGGGAAAAACCAGCCGCCCGTCGCTGAATCAGCCCGCCTGCTTCTTCACTTCCTCGACGAAGTCGTCGGCGCGCTTCTCCAGGCCCTCGCCGACCTCGAAGCGGACGAAGCGGCGGACCTTGATGTTCTCGCCGGTCTTCGCGATCAGGTCGGTCAGCAGGCTGCGGATGTCCTTCTTGCCTTCCGGATCCTTCACCCACACCTGATCCAGCAGGCAGATCTCCTTCGCCCACTTGGCCAGCTGGCCCTCGATGATCTTCGGGATCACCGACTCGGGCTTGCCGGACTTCTTGGCCAGCTCGACGCGGATCTCCTTCTCCTTCTCGGTCAGGGCGGCCGGGATCTCTTCCTGGCTGACGAACTGCGGGCTCATGGCGGCGACCTGCATGGCCACCTCCTTCGCGAACTGCACGAAGTCGGGGTTGCGGGCCACGAAGTCGGTCTCGCAGTTGACCTCGACCATGACGCCGATGCGGCTGCCGTGCAGGTAGCTGACGACGGTGCCCTCGGAGGCGATGCGCGTCGCCTTCTTGGCGGCGGAGGCGATGCCCTTCTTGCGCAGGTACTCGATCGCCTTGTCCATGTCGGCGCTCGTCTCGGTCAGCGCCTTCTTGCAGTCCGCCATCCCCGCGCCCGTCCGCTCCCGCAAATCCTTGATCATCTGAGTCGTCACATCAGCCATGGTCATCCTCGTCTGTTTCGAATCAATCCAAAGAACGCTTCAACCGCCCGGACATCGGAGCGCCGTCAGGCGCGAGTCCAAGCAACAGGAGGCGCGGCTTCGCCGCGCCGGGATACTACTTGAAGAGGGGGGTCACGTAGGGGGGACGAAGTCCCCCCTGCGCCTGTACGTAGGGGGGACGAAGTCCCCCCTACGCTCAGGACGCCTCGTCCTCGGGGGTCGCGGCGGCCTCGGGCTCCGGCAGATCGCTGCGGCGGCGCGAGACGACCTCGACGCGGGGGCCTTCGCCACCCGACGAGACGCGGATCGTCTGGCTCTCGCCCTCGCTCTCCTGGCTGCGGCTGCGCGCCTGGGTGGCGCGCTCGCGGCCGAAGCGCTGGCCCAGGATGCAGGCGTCCGCCACTTTCGACGCGAACAGCTTGATCGAGCGGAGCGCGTCGTCGTTGCCGGGGATGGGGAAGTCGATCAGGTCGGGATCGCAGTTCGTGTCGACGACCGCCACGATCGGGATCTCCAGGCGGCGCGCCTCGGTGACGGCGATGTGCTCCTTGACGACGTCGACCATGAACACAGCGCCCGGCAGCTCGCTCATGTCCTTGATGCCGCCCAGTGCCTTCTCCAGCTTCTCGCGCTCACGCGTGATCCCCAGGACCTCTTTCTTGGTCATGCGGTCGAACGTGCCGTCGGTGGCCATCTTCTCGATGCTGTGCAGGCGATCGATCGAGCCCTTGACGGTGTGGAAGTTGGTCAGCGTGCCGCCCAGCCAGCGGTTCGTGACGCAGAACTGACCGGCGCGGGTGGCCTCGTCGCGGATGATCTCCTGGGCCTGCTTCTTCGTGCCCACGAACAGGACGGGGCGGTTCTGCGCCACGGTCTGCACCAGGAAGTTGAAGGCGCGGGTGAACGCCCGCACCGTCTGCTGCAGATCGATGATGTGGATGCCGTTGCGCGCGCCGAAGATGAAGCTCTTCATCTTCGGGTTCCAGCGCTTGGTCTGGTGACCGAAGTGAACGCCCGCCTCCATCATCTCGCGGATGGTGATGGGCGTGTCGAACGACGCCTGATCGGCGCCGGCAAGGGACGGGGGGGACGGGTTGGTGCTGGTCTGGGTCTCTGCTTCCATGTTTTTTCCTCGCGTTGGTTTCCGCCGCTCGCTTCGTCGGGGTTCGCAACCCGCGCCGGCACTCGCCGGTCTGGGCACGCACGAACCCCTCCACGAACGTGTGGTGTTGAAAGGGGTCGGATATCTACCACCGTCCTGGCAGTCCCGCCACGCGAATTCGCGAGGTTAGGGGCGCGGGCCGTCCCGGATGGGCCGGCACCCCGGTTGCACTGCACCAGGCTGATCGCGTCAGTACCGGCAGGCCCCGCCTGCCGGTGTCCCTCGCGGGGATTCGAGAGACCCACAGAACGTCCTTTTCCAGTCACCGCGCCAGTAGCGACGGGCTTCGCCCCGGCGGTACTTCGCGGGGGATTTAAAGGACCCTCTCAGGGTCCTTTTTGTTATAGAAGGAGCCCCCATGTCACAGAACACCTCAGGAACTGCCGGAAAAGTCGTCGATATTCGACCCGCGAGCGGGAAGCTCGGCATCTTGTTGCCCGGCATGGGCGCGGTCGCGACGACCTTCATCGCCGGCGTCGAGGCCATCCGCCGCGGTGTCTCCAAGCCGATCGGCTCGCTGACCCAGATGGGCACCATCCGGCTGGGCAAGCGCACCGAGGGCCGCTCGCCCTTGATCAAGGAATTCGTTCCCCTCACCAAGCTGGAGGACATCGTCTTCGGCGGCTGGGACCTGTTCCCCGACGACGCGTACCAGGCGGCGGCCAAGGCCGGCGTGCTGTCGAAGGAGCACCTGAACGAGCTGAAGGACTTCCTGTCGACCATCAAGCCGATGACGGCGGTGTTCGATCAGTCCTACGTGAAGAAGCTGACGGCGACGAACGCCAAGACCGGCAAGTCGAAGCGCGATCTGGCCGACCAGGTCATCGAGGACATCAAGAACTTCAAGAAGAAGAACGGCTGCGAGCGCCTGGTCATGATCTGGTGCGGCTCGACCGAGGTGTACCGCAAGGAGAGCGCCGTGCACATGACGCTGGCGGCCTTCGAGAAGGGCCTGGAGGAGAGCGATCCCGAGATCGCGCCCTCGCAGATCTACGCCTACGCGGCGCTGAAGAGCGGCGTCCCCTACGGCAACGGCGCCCCGAACCTGACCGTCGACACGCCGGCCCTGATGGAGCTGGCCAAGAAGAACGTCGTGCCCGTGGGCGGCAAGGACTTCAAGACCGGCCAGACGCTGATGAAGACGATCCTGGCGCCCGGCTTCAAGGCGCGCTTGCTGGGCGTCGAGGGCTGGTACTCGACGAACATCCTGGGCAACCGCGACGGTGAGGTGCTGGACGATCCCGAGTCCTTCAAGACCAAGGAGGTCTCGAAGCTGGGCGTCCTGGAGCACATCCTGCAGCCGCACCTGTACCCGGATCTGTACGGGCACATGCACCACGTCGTGCGCATCAACTACTACCCGCCGCGCGGTGACAACAAGGAAGGCTGGGACAACATCGACATCTTCGGGTGGATGGGCTACCCGATGCAGATCAAGATCGACTTCCTGTGCCGCGACTCGATCCTGGCGGCGCCGATCGTCCTCGACCTGGCGCTGTTCATGGACCTGGCCCAGCGCTGCAACATGAGCGGCATCCAGGAGTGGCTGTCCTTCTACTGGAAGAGCCCCATGACCGCCCCGGGCCTGTACCCCGAGCATGATCTGTTCATCCAGCTGATGAAGCTGAAGAACACCCTGCGCCACCTGAAGGGCGAGGAGATGATCACGCACCTGGGCGCCGAGTACTACGACTGAGCGCAGGGGGGCGTTGCCCCCCTACGTGACCCCCCGCAGATCCTCCTGGCCATCCCGGCGCGGCGAAGCCGCGCCTCCCGTCGCTGAACCCGCGCGCGGTTGCGCGCTCTGGCGTGGCGACGAAAACGCCGTCGCATCGATCCGGGACATTTCCTGTCGGTTGTTTGTATCCCGGGGCGGGGGGGCTCGTAACTCGGTTAAGAGCGAAGGCCGGGCGCCCGGACCGTGGGCCTTCGTTTTCTACACACACTAGCTTGGTCTAATGCCCCCGGCTCGCGACGCGAGCCGGGGGCTTTCGTATTCGGGCGGTTGTTCCGCGTGGACCCGCGATGTCCACGGTCTCGCATCCGTTGTAGGTTGGCGGGTGGACGAGATGAGGGTGGCCGAGCTTTGGCGGTATCCGGTGAAGACGATGGCGGGCGAGCGGCTCGAGCGGGCGCGCATCGGACCGCTGGGGATCGAGGGGGACCGCGTGGTGCACGTGGAGGGGGAAGACGGGCACGTGCTGACGTCGCGGTCGCACCCCCGCTTCCTGGGCCATCGAGGGACGCTGGGGGCGGACGGGGAGCCGCTGGTCGATGGAAGGAGCTGGAAGAGCCCCGAGGTCGACGCCGACGTCGAGGCCATCGGCGGCCGCTACGCGCGCCTCGTCCGTTACGACGGCCCCGAGCGCTTCGACGTGCTGCCCCTGCTGGTCGCCACCGACGGTGCCATCGCCGCCTTCGGGCACGACGGCCGGCGCCTGCGCCCGAACATCGTGATCGGCGGCGTCTCCGGTCTGGCCGAGCGCGAATGGCCAGGCGCGTGCCTGCGCGTGGGCAAGGTCCTCATCGGCGTCCAGGATCTGCGCGACCGCTGCATCATGACCTCCTTCGATCCCGACACGCTGGTGCAAGACAAGCAGATCACGCTCGACATCTACCGCCGCTTCGAGGGCAAGCTGGCGCTGAACTGCTTCGTCATCCAGGGCGGCGAGCTCGCGGTCGGCGACGAGGTGACGCTGGTACGCGGCCGCGGTTGCGCCAGCGCGGCGCCGTCGAACGTCTAATGTCGAAGTGCGGCCGCTTCTGGTGCCGGGCAATCGTCACCCACGATGGCGACCTCGTCGGACTCGAGCAGTGTGGGTCGCGGTTCCGGCGCGCTCGAAGGTCCCGCCTGCGACAAGCGATCACTCGAACGCCAGTCGATACCGAAGTTCATGTATCGACACGTTCGCAAATCGAGTCGAGTCCCGTTCCGTTCCGTCGCTTCGCCACCCGTGACGCTCGTAAAAGCGACGCGCGCGCTCGTTCCGCTCCATGACCCAAAGGGAAGCGCGAACCAGCCCGATCGCTCGAAGCTCGAGGACAGTCGACGACAGAAGCGTCGTGCCAACTCCTTCCCCCCAATGCTCGGGCGCGACATGGATGGCGAACACCTCGCCCGAACCGGGAGACGCGTCCTCGTCCCGACTGGGCCCGAAGGCCGAGAACCCTACGACCTGACCCGCCGTCTCGGCGACCAGGAAGTGCGGGGGACCGAAGCGTGCCGGGTCCAGGTCGATTTCCCATCGGGCACATGACGCAGACGGGTCGAGCCGATCGAGGAACTCCTGGGGAAGGATTCCCTTGAATCCGAGCCGCCAGGCTGACGTGAACACCAGGGACAGTGCGGCTGCATCCGCAACGCGTGGCTTCCTGCACCGTACCGTCCCTGTCGCCGATCGAATCAACAACACCCCCGTGTCCGCCTGACGATCACGTCTTCAGCGGCGCGCAAGGACCGCCCGCTGCAACGCGCGGTCAGACGGCACGTCGCTCACCCGCCGTCCGGGCCTTCTCATCGAGAAGGTTGAAGAAGTGATCTCCGCGGCTCGGCCAAAAGGTCGAGGTGCTCCCTCCGTACCCGGCCTCTCGCCGCGTCCGTGACCTAGTATTCGACTCGTACGCACTCGCCCTCCTGTGTCGCGGTCCTCTGGGACACGGACACGATGGCCGCACTTTGTCGAGCGACGATTTGACCTCGACGACCGCAGCCACGTTATCCGCGGGAAAACTCGCGGCCTCTTCGGACCATCTACAGAGTGGACAATTGATAGCGTCATAGCTCACGACATCAATTTGCCGGGACACGTTTCCAGTCTTATCGGCTACAAATCCAGCTCCTGCTTTGAATCGTCCGGGCAGATGCCGGTTCAAAAACTCCCGAACAAGCCTTTCTGCCTCACCACCCTTCGCGCCCCGATGAGGAATGACCGCGAGAGACTCGAAGTCCTGGCGGAGCTTCTTCGACGCTTGGTCGAAGATTTTCTGGCGGATGAGCTTGTTCATGTTCGCTTTGGATCCGATACCGCGCTTAGCGGTGAACGCGAGAGGGAGCGGAGCAAACGACGCGCGTTCGTCCGCTGCAATGCCGGCTTAGGCACCATCCCCGACATACTTCCGCGAGACGACCTTCCAATCGACCACGGCAAGGCCGTCATCTTTCAGGCAGTCCGGCCTTCGGAGCGACTTCAGTCCGCTGAGGTGTCTTCGAGTCACGGCGGCCTTTGCCTTGGCAGGGAGACCCAGCCACCACGTCGGTGACATACAGGTGTTTTCAAAAAACTCGAAAGAGAATCGCGCGAGAGCGTGCGGAAGAGCCTCATCAGCGAGGCGCGCGAGCGAATCACAGAGGCGGTTGCATGCGGGTTGCTTACCGAGCCACGAGAAGATCGCAACGCCGCCACTGTCGGTTGGGAGAAGGTTGAACGAGACGTAGTCGAGGATCTCGTCAGACATCGCACTCCGGGATCACAATTCCCGACACGACCAGTCCGGGCGCCCTATCGAACTCGACGACGTATCCGTTCACCGCTGAAACATCGACTCTGCGGAGAACCTCATCAAATACCTGCTTGTGATGCATCAGATCGCGCATTCCGAGATCCAGGCCGAACTCGTGGGCGTCAACCATAGACTGTATTTCCTTCTGACGGGCGAGCGGTTTCCCGCGATCGAGCGTTCGACGAAAGCGGCACTCTTCATGGCGCCTGTCTTGGCAAAGATCTCCATGCAGATCGTGCGATACGCCATTAGACCGACCTGTTCCTGAGTGCCGGCGAACTCCTTGGTTTCCACCGGGCGGAAGGTCTTCGAGTCATGACCGGCGCAGAAGCCCGTAAACGTCGTCGCCTCATTGATGCCTGTCCAGACTGGCTCGACTGCGGCTGACTGCTTCACGGCATCCGCGCTGGTACGCCGCCACCAGTAGACGTGGCCGTCAAGTGCAATCCGCGAAAGACCACCGCGCTTCTGAACGGTGTGCGCCCGAACAATCGGGCCGCGGCACTCAGTTGGCGAGGCGTCGTAGTGGAGGCAGGTCTTCCAGTTGAAAGCCGCCGCACTCTTCTGCAGCACCTCCGACTTGGTAGGCTCCGGTTGCATCTCTCTTCCCAGATGACAGCGCTTGTACTTGATACCAGATCCGCACCAGCATGGTTCGTTTCTCGCTGCGCCCTTCCCCATGACCGTCCGGCTGTCGTTTAACGACCTGGTGTTCAGCGGGGAGCTGCCGCCCGAGCGAAGCGATGAAGGCAAATCGGCCGCTGCAACACCGGGTTAGGCGTCACTACGCGTCTCGTTTGTCGATAGCCTTCTTCGCTTCCTCCGGAAGGGCGTCATATAGCTCCTTCACGCGCTTGGGAACCGCGATCTGGGATTCGACAATCACATTGAGAAGAGCGAAGAGCTGTTCGGACACTTTTGGATCGTCCGCGTCGATCTGCCCGGGGTGGACGGCGCTATTGCCTGTCACGCGCACTACGTCGAGTGCCCTCTGTGCGGTCTCAGGCAGCCCGCTCTTTACCAAAGTCGCGATGTCATCGTTGATGTTCTTACCCTTCTGGCCCAAGTCGACCATCAACTTCTGCACGCCGAGCCGCAAGAGCGCCGCCGCCCCGCGAGGGGAGGCCAGATAGATCTGCGCCGCTTCCCGATAATCCTTGCTCACATCCTCCGGCATGTCCGCATGGGGCGGAGGGGCAGCTCCGTGGTTAGGATAGATCATCGACGCCCTCCACCAGATGCAGACGTTGCTACAGTGCTCGCACCTGCTTAGGCGCACGTCGCAAATATTGATCTGATCTTCGCGCCGACAAATGTTCGGGTCCTCCTGCATCCGATATCCCCACTGATACTGCCGAGCCAAGACCCCGCAGTGAGGGCACGTGAACGAACGTTCGCCGCTAACTGGGGCTTTGAAGGTCATGGGTTGTGCGCCTAACTCTGTCGGCCGGAAGAGTATAACTGAGTATCCCTACGAGAGTTCGTCCCCGCGAGGGCGCGAAGTCAGGCATCGGAGGATCAATCCGTGAGTGACCTCGCGAGTGCGGGTCGTCTCGTCGGCGATTGCGGTCCCCGTCGCGACGACGGTACTTTCCGCGGCTCCGGTGGCTGGGCCGCGTCCTTGTCACCGATCCGTTCCCGCGAGGCTGGTGCGGCTGCGCAGCCGGCCGCGTCCTGGACTCGGGTGCGGACCGCGGGTTCACGCGCGGGTTCGCCAAGGCGCGACGACGTGTCTGAGCGGTCGCCGAGCGTGGGCACGGAGGGGTGGCCGGGGCTGGCGTCGCGCGGTCCGTCTACGGTTATGCTAAGCCCTCAC
>Ga0207695_10003895_pt1 | contig 20651 bp, 11 predicted proteins | sample KBSC54metaG_FD_184354 | JGI IMG/M metagenome (GOLD analysis project Ga0207695, IMG submission 184354) | Corn rhizosphere microbial communities from Kellogg Biological Station, Michigan, USA - KBS C5-4 metaG (SPAdes) (version 2) | ecosystem: Host-associated > Plants > Roots > Rhizosphere > Soil...
CATCTATCATATTAAGTTCTTTGCTCGGATGGAATATTTATTTTACCAATATTATTATGGGTGGACTCTTAATTATTTATACAGTTAGTGGCGGCGCCAGGGCAGTTGCTCATACTCAAAAATTACAGCTAATAATTGTATTTGCGGGTATGTTTCTGGCAGGATATCTCGTCGTTCATCTCCTGCCTGCGGGAACGGGGTTCATCGATGCCCTTCATATAGGAGGCAAAAGCGGTAAGATGAATATTATTACTACTGGCAGAACCGCCAATGGATTTGACTGGAAAGACAAATACAACATCTGGAGTGGAATAATTGGCGGTTTCTTTTTAGCGCTTTCTTATTTTGGAACCGATCAGAGCCAGGTTGGAAGATATCTAACGGCAAAGAATAACCGACAAGGCAAAATGGGATTACTAATGAACGGCATTGTTAAAGTGCCGATGCAGTTCTTAATTCTTTTACTGGGCGTTCTCGTATTTTCATTTTACCAGTTTCATAAAGCGCCGATTTATTTTAACGAAACACAAATTGAACTCGCTAAAAAAACATCGTATAAAGATTCTCTTATTGGCCTGGAGATGAATTATGCGAAAGTTCAGCCCGATAATAACGCTGAAAAAGCAATCATAAAAACCGCATATAAAAATATTTTATCCAAAGCTTTACCCGGCCAGGAAATAAACGATACCAACTACATCTTTCTGAGATTTGTGCTGGATTATTTACCCAAAGGACTTATTGGTTTACTGATAGCGATCATTTTCTTATCTGCATGGGGAAGCATTGCCGCAGCATTAAATGCATTAGCTTCCTGTACGGTTGTAGACATTCATAAAAAATTTACAAGGAAAGATCTAACACAAATCCAGGACTACCGGCTTTCAAGATTATACACATTGGCCTGGGGGTTATTTAGTATAGCAGTTGCTGAGTTTGCAAGTAACCTCGGTAACAGCCTGATTGAAACCGTAAACATACTTGGCTCTTTGTTTTATGGGGTTATACTTGGTATTTTCCTGGTAGCCTTCTGGTTTAAGCAAATAAAAGCGAACGCTACTTTTTACGCATCAGTTGTTTCAGAAATCTTTATCATTATAATTTATAAAGCCGACGTGATATCTTTTTTATGGTTGAATGTTATCGGAGCGTTATTGGTTATTCTGTTCGGCCTCATTTTCCAGGTATTCTCAAAAACGAAAGAATTAGCAGGGGCATGAAGCAGTAATATTCTCGTTATTAATTGTATGAAACGGGATTTATTTTATCAACATTGAAAGCATTTGCTGATTTATCTATTTCGGGGGAAAGTATCTTCTCTTCGACAAAATACATGTCAATTTCTCCAATATTCTTGGCGTATATTTTCCCGCGGTGCCCGCACGTAAATTTATCTTTGATGATTTCGTAAGTTGCAGATGAAATATTCACTTGTCCTGGTACGCCATTAGTTTCCATTCGGCTCGCAATATTTACGGTACTGCCCCAAATGTCGTACACATACTTTTTCTTGCCAACTACGCCTGCCACAACGGGGCCAACATGAATACCTATTCTCATATCCCAGGGCTGCAACCCGGACTGAATTCTTTTTTGATTAAAGCTCAAAATAAAGTCTCTGATTTCCAGGCTGGCATGAACCACATTTTCAACATGGAGTTCATTGAGAGTAGGAATGCCTCCGGCACACATGTAAGAGTCCCCGATCGTTTTTATTTTTTCGAGGTTATATTTTTCTATAATCCCGTCGAATGCCAGGAAGCACACATTCAATTCTTCCAGAAGGTCCTGTGGCGACATTTTATCTGCTATCAATGTAAATCCTTTAAAGTCCGTGAACATTACTGCAACCGATTCGTAATATTTTGGTTCAGCATAACCTTTTACCTGTAGTTCTTTTGCCACTTCCGCGGGTAATATGTTCAGTAACAAACTTTCAATTTCAGCCTTTTGACGATCCAAAATTTTGTTGGTTCTCTTCTTAATAAGATAGCTTCTAAATACGAGCAGGGCAATCATAAATGCCAGTCCTAGTCCAATCATAAATGCATTTTTGGCGAACTTTTGTCGTTGCAGTTCCAATGCAGTTAAAGCCTTATCTTTTGTTAGCAGATTTATCTGGCTTTGTTTCTTTTCGAGATCAAATTCAAATTGCAGGCTTCCTAACTTTTTATCTGTCTCAATATTGTACAAGGTATCCTTTATGTCCGCGTAAAGGGTTCGGTACTTATAAGCATTTTTAAAGTCTGATATATTCGCAAAGGCTACTGCCTTGTCACGATAAATGTCCTTGAGGTCTGGAGCAGCTTTTATTTCTTCCGCAACAGCGTTCGCCCTGTTTAAATAGTCCAGCGCTGCTGCATAATTTTTTTGAACAACAAATATGTTGGCAATACCCTGAAGCGCACGCACAATATTGGGCTTACTATTAAATTTTTCTGCGATAGCAAGCGCCTTATTATTATAGCTCAAGGCCGTTGTAACATCTCCTTTTTGCAAATAAACCTTTCCTATACCGGTATATGCAAAGGAACTATTGGGTGAGTTACCAAGTGCTTTTATGGATTTTTCAAAATAATTTACCGCATTGGCATAATCATTCTTCTCAAAATAGATTTCCCCTATATTTTCAGATATTGTTCCTAAGGCATCATTGTCACCTAATTGTTCACAATAAGGCAAAGCCTGCAATAAATAATTTAGGGCTTTATCCCAGGTAGCTTTCTTGTTATAGTAAATGCTGCCCACCGTATTAAGGGCAGAAAGTATCCGAAGTTTATCTTTCAATTTCTCCGAAATCGCTAAGGACTTCAAAGAATATTCCAGGCCCTTTTCGTCATCGCCTTGCTGCGCATAAATTGCAGCAATATTGTTTAATAAGTTGGCCTCCCCGGTTTCATCTTTTATTTGTTCAAATGCCTCTAATGATTCATTCCAGTTTTGAAGCGCCTCAAGATATTTACCCTGGTAGTAGTATCCCATTCCGACATTCTTCAAAGCGAATGCTGTCCCTTCCCCGAAATTTAGTTTTTCTGCAAGGTCTTTTGCCTGGTTCGCCAAACTTATTGCCAGTCCCGGATTGTCAGAAAAATGTCCCTTACTTTGTTGCAGCAAATTGTTGACAGCGGCCGTATCGGTCTTGTTGCCTGATATAGAATCTTCCGGAGACTGCGAATACGTACCAATAGAAAGTCCTATGAATAAACACAACAACTTCACAGTTTTCAAATTCATAAGCACACAATTTTACCCGAATTTAGGGCAAAAATAATCAGGGTAATCATAAAACTCAACGGGTGATGATAAGTTTCTTGCTTAATACCTTGTCTGCATTTGAAATTTGTACCAGGTATATCCCGCTTGTATACTTACTTACATCGATCCTTTCAATGTAATTTTTGCCCGCCTGGTACACACCATTTTCAGATTCATAAACCATCTTTCCATCAATACTATAAAGAGCAATTTTAGAGTTGCCTGTTTTCACAGGAACGAAAGATACCGTTATATAATTGGATGCGGGGTTGGGAATTATCTGAATCGTCCCCATTGTCGGGCTATTAGCAATTTCAATATGCTGCGATAAAGATGTATTTCCGACGGCGATACCATAGCTTATAACAGGAGAGCCGGCAGGTGCAGCACATGCTGTAAAGTTATCATAAGAACTCGTGCTGCCAGCATAATTATTCCCTCCCCCGCCGCTTCCGCCATTTACCAAATTATTTATTTCCGGAATGGGTGTTCCTGTAGAATAAGTCCCTTTAACAGATACCACCTGTCCCGGGCCTGCTATAGCACTATACTGGAACTGCGGTTGATAGGCAGCTATACCATAGGCCCACTGATCAGCATAATTAGTATTGGAATAAAATATTCCGTTGACAACCGAGCTGGTATTATTGTTACTCTTTACAAATCCCTTACTTGAATTGATAATGGCACCGGTTATGAAAATGTTTGAAGTACTGCTAAACCCTAACGGTATCCGGGTAATCCAGGTATTGTTAGATGCATCATAACTGGTAACGGGAGAAGAAACAGTGTTGTCTGCAATAATTTCCCCATCGGGTAATGCCAGATTATTAATAAGTGGAGTAGAATTTATATTGTTTAATGTGATTGTACCAGCCTTAAATAAAAGATAATCTCCATTAGCCAAAAGCTGGCCGCTAATCTTGGTCGATACGTTTAACCATAAACTTGTGGGTTTTGTAGTAGTGCTGCCAAAATTGGTAAATATGCTATGAGTCAATAAACATGCGTTATCCGTAACCGTTAGTGTTCCGTTTGCAAACCTAAAGGCATATTTAGAGGAAGCAAGTGTACCCGTTGCTGCTATAATCGGGTAAGAACCAATTGGGCTAGTAGGTATGGCCGTGGTCGTAATTGAGGGAGCACCGGTAATGCTGTTTTGCAAACTATCCCCATCTACAAACCCGCTATACGTTACCGCAAAGGCCGGATTCGCATCTCCGTATTTACGTGTGGTATCTTTTGCGGTAACAGTAATGGTATCTGGTTTAATAGTTACTGAACCGAGCCCGTAACTTATGTCAAAATTCGAATTAACCAAAACACCTGGAATTAATGATTGCTGTCCTGGGTTAAGTCCGGTAATCATATTAATACCAAACATAGGACCGATCCAATTGGTTTGAAGATCAACATCGGATGTGTCAATAATCTCGGCAGTGTTGTTACTGGAAGAAGTCGCTCCTATAACTTCACTATTCACCATCTGCACCAGGGAGCCATTTACTAATTGCACCAGGGAGCCGTTCACTAATTGTACCAGCGAGCCATTTACCAATTGCACCAATGAACCATTTACCATTTGCACTAAGGAGCCGTTGACCAATTGCACCAGTGATCCATTTAATATAGGCTTCACAACGCCGTTGACCAATTGCACCAGCGAGCCATTTACTAACTGAACGAGTGAACCATTTATGATTGGGGTCACAGTAGATCCGTCGCCATTTACCAATTGCACAAGAGAACCGTTCACGAGTTGCACCAATGAACCGTTTACCAATTGTACCAGGGAACCATTTGGCAATGGAGAATATACGCCATTGACAAACTGAACCAGCGAGCCGTTGACGAGTTGCACCAATGAACTATTTTGAATGGGAACATATTCCCCGTTTACCAACTGCACCAGGGATCCATTCACCAATTGAACCAATGAACCATTTACCATTTGCACCAACGAACCATTAACCAATTGCACCAGCGAGCCATTTGGTATAGCTGTAAACACGCCGTTCACCAGTTGCACCAGGCTGCCATTCACTAACTGCACTAGGGAAGAATTCGGAATAGGCGTAGGTATTCCGTTTACCAGTTGCACCAGGCTGCCGTTCACAATTTGCACTAACGAGCCATTAACTATAGGTACTAAAGATCCCGTGGTACCGTTCACCATTTGAACCAACGAGCCATTAACCATCTGCACCAATGAACCATTCACTGAGACCTTTCCCGTGTTGTTGGTTAATGAAGACGCACTTAATAACGCCTTTGAATTAACGCCCGGATATACTCCGAAAAATTTGCCAGTTGACGGAGTTTTTTTGTAATTAAAAATGGACTCAGACGCAACATCTACGAGGTATTGATTATTGAAACTATTTTGATTTGATGATGGAACCAGGTAGTTATTATTGTCGAGCTGGAATTTGCGTGAATTATTTACGGCCTTGAAACTGGCAATCATATTTAAGTTTGCCAGGTCAGCTGTGGTAAGAACCGAACCGTCGGATTGTGTCTTCGAAAAATCCTTTACCACTGCCAGTGCGTTATCGGGCAAATAGGCCTGGTGAAATGCCTTGATAAGGCTATCGAGGTGTGCCGGGTTAGGTACCTTGCTTCTGTCATAATCATAGTTAAATATCACTTTGCCGGGATATTGACCATACTGAATAATTTGGTTACCGGGAGTTACTTTCAAAGGCATCTTATTGATTGTAACAATTCCCGTATTGAACTTGTAATGATATTTTGCTAAAAAGATTGAGTCAACAGGATCAGACGGGTTTAAATTTCCGGATATTGTGATGAGGTAGGTGCCCACATCACTGTTTGTGTTTGCCGCTGTTGTTAATGTAAGTTTACTAAGACCGATGTCCGCCAGCGTTAATGTAGTATCCTGTAACCGAATGCCATTTATGGTTATAACTGTGTCGAACTTTGGAAGTTGCTCACCATACTTCTTCACTATTGTATCGGTACTTACTTCTATGCTGGCCTGGAAGAATGACAAGCTATTTGAAAACCCTCCATCACCGTTTACCGTCTTTGGCGGTGTATAAACTCTTATAATCGGGTTGTCGTCAAATGCCGGAATAACGGCTGTGATCAGGTTGTTAGAAAGTACGGTAGTTGAAATGAGGACAGAATCATTATAATACACTTCAGAATTAGAACTTAGATTCTGGCCTTTAATCTCCAGGGTGAACGGACTATCACCTGGCATGGTAGCAGGAGTTGTTACGGGAATTATCAAGGAATCTATTTCCGGAGTTGGTGCTGCAAATGTCCGCATTGCTAAGTCTGCATTTATCAATCCGTAACCTGAATTGTAATCGTATCCAACAAGGCCAGATGGTCTCATGCTGGTGGCAGTTGTTTGTAACAAGGTCCTCATCTGGGAAGAACCGGTTGTTGCCTGATTCAAGAATTTTTTTCTTCCCTGCATAATTAATGCAGCCACGGCAGCAGCATGTGGTGCAGCCGCCGAAGTTCCAAAGAAATTCGAGTACCCGTTTAGTGACCAATCGGGATAATCCTGGCCCAATTTAACCGTGGTTTTAACACCGTCGGGCGCAACAAAGTCTGGCTTATTTCGCACCACCCCATTAGTTTGTGTTCCTCCCAAAGAAGAGAAGGTTTCAATCTGAGGTTGAGTCAGGTTGGTAGCGGGATTAGCAGAATTGTTGGGTACCGCAATTGGATAACCGGCTGGCGGATGATTGACATAACCGGGAACATAATTGTACCTGGCTGCACCAACTGCGATAGCGCTGTCTGCATTTGCCTGGCCCACCAGCGTTGAGGTACCCACATTGTATTCCATGATCCGTATACCTCCGCTGAAAACAACATACTTCATGCGGGAGGGATTACTGGTCGTGGTATTATTTACAATGAGAATGTTATAATCCACCGAATCAGTACCGCTAATTGTAATGGGAATAAATTCAATTGGATCGCCATTGGAATTATCCCTGTTATAACCAATCAAACCAGTGCCATCAGTATTTTTAGTCAGGTAAATATCCATATCATTTTTTGTTCCGCCTGCCTGAGCGTTGGAATAAATGCTATCCACCCATTGAAAAACAAAAGTGTAATTGCCAGGTGCAAGACGTACTTTTTGAAATAAATCACCACTCCCGGAGAAATCATGTGCTTTTTTACCGGAAAATCCAATAGCGGTAGCATCAGCGGGCCTAAAGGCCGCTTCATAAGATCTGTTTGCAAAATTGCCAGCGGCAGAAAAATAGGAAACCCCTTGTGTTGTAACTGTATCAACGGTTTTGGCCACAATTCCATCCTGCAGAAAAGGCTCTGTAATAAAAGTAACATCATCTACAATTACGTTACATCCCTGGGCTTTTAATTGCTTGATCCCAACTGCGAAGTCGCCAGGACTAAAAAATCCGGTACGAAAATAAAGCTGGGACCCTGGAGCCACATCATGTATTATTTGCAACATAGCCCTGCCCTCGTCCGACTGCTGGATAGGAAAATCCTGCAAAACAGTTACCGGCGTAGTAAATCCTTTGGGATTTCCCGGGCCGGGAAGATCATCATTTGTAATATCCTGTGAAAGAGTATTTGTAGTGAAAGTTTGCGGTGAAGGATTCAATGCTCCCAATGGATTTGTCGAATATGGCGGAATAATAGTTGGTTGCAACGGCAATGTTGCCGTTGAACCGTTGTTGATAGTGGCAAAACTATTCGATATGACGCCTATTTTAATACCAGCACCATTTATATTATACCCACTTCGCACAAGATTAGATCTCATGGTAGTATCGCCCGCCGATGAAACAATGCCATTATTAATGACAGCCTGGTAGTACGGTCGACAGTAATTAATGATGTCGCCTAATAGATTCAGTTTAGGTAGGTTGATGATCGGAAATCTTCCCGAGATGATGAAGTTGCTGGCACCATTGGTAATAATATCCTTTAACCCATAAGGAGCCGTTTGCAACAGACTCAACACGGTATTATAATAGCCTGCGTCTGCAATTACATCTATCGTTACATAACCATCAGGGCTTATTACGAAAAATGGAGAGGGCTGTGCAGGCACACTTGGGTTATAATTATCGTAGATTGACTGCAATTCAGAACCAATGACACTTCTTAATTTGCTCGTTACAATCGCTGTATCAGATGTGGAGCAACCGGCCGAGGCTTTTACGGTAAAAATATAAGTGCCGGCAGCCGAGGTAGTAATCGAGGCCTGGTTCGTTGGCGTACTAATTATTCCGCCATTAATTGCCTGCCAGCTAAAAGAAACGTCGGATGACGTAGTAGTTCCCGTTAGCTGAGCCTGGGAATTTACATCTAATGCTTTATCAACTCCTGCGTTTGCAGTCGGCGATGTACAAAAACTAAAAGGTGAAAAGATCACCGAAATATTACTTTGTAAAATCACTTGGGTACCACTCCAAAGAGCACCCACTATATTAGAGGAACCCGTTCCGGAGCCAATATTGATAGCGGCGTAAGGAGCCCAAACAGAGCCCACCCACTTTGACTCCTGTCCTGATGATCCATTAGCAATATTGAAAGATACCGTTTTGTCAGAAGATGTAGAGCCAGTTCCATGTGTCTCAAGATAGATCCTTGACTCGCTTCCGCCATTTATTATGCTTGCCTGCACCTTGTTTAAGTCCACATCTCCATATACATAAATTTTAATAGTACCAGTTGCATCGTTTTTAAAATCAAAAACAAAATTATTTGTGGTTCCCGAGTTTTTGATAGACTTAAAAACATATACGCCGGTTCCGGAAAGTGTAAGTGTTTTATTGCCGGAGAGCGTAACATCTCCATATGAGCCGTTAGTAATTTTCTTAGAGCCGCTGATATTTGTAGATCCTGTATCTGGAAAAGCATTTATTACAGGCATAGCAGGAAGAACCGGAAGATTTGGCGTACCTAAAATTTCTCCACCGCCCGGAGTTGGACCAGAGTATATTGTTCCGGTTGGATGAGTAACTTTGCCTGAAACAACTCCCCCACCAATTGTGATATTTCCATTGGCATCGATGTTTCCTCCAATGGTGGCACTTGAACCAACCGAAATGGCCGTTCCTGTTGAACGTGCTGCGGAAAGCCTTCCGGTGACTACATTGCTATTCGCAAGTTGAATAGTACCGCCGCTAAAAATATCGAATGGTAAAGCACTCGTTCCAATAGCCAGATTTCCGGTTGATTGCACAAGATTGTAGCTTCCTATCGAACCCTTAATTGTACCTCCACCGATATTGCAGGAAGATCCTATCTGAACTCCATAACCCGGAGAAGAGGGTGTCGTTTGACCCGCTGCAACTTTGCCCCCAAAAATTACATAATCTGTAATTTGTGTTTGCTGCGCATGTATGCGTTGCACAGAAAACAAACAAGTGATTAAAAAGATACAAGTTTTCTTATTAATTCTGAAAGTAACTTTTTTTCTCATTTAGAATTACAATTTGAAATAATTTAATAATAAGTGGTTATACGAGGATGTGAAAAGATTTTTATGTCTTCTATCATATTTAATTTTTGCAGTCGGTGTTGGAAGCCTTTTGGTTTCAAAAAGAATTGGATAAAGAATCAAAATGGATGATTCAAACTTATTTTCATCAAATACTTTCAATCACAAGCCGATTGATATTTATTGATAAAAAATTTGTCGATGACTACATCAGCTAATAAAGTTTATTTTATTCATTTAGGCGTCGGGGCATTTTTTTTAATCAACCAAATTCCTCAGCAACACGAGGTTTTGGCCAAATAAAAAACATCCGTAAACCTTTCCAGAACAACATTTTCTCAATTCAGATTCTAATTCGAATCCAAATGGTATCAAGACGATCTTAATAAAAATTGAGAATATAAGCATCTAAGGGAGTGGCTTATTAATAGATATTGATTTGTAAATTTATTAGTTTCAACAACCTCAACCAAAATTATTTATAAATATCAATAAAATAAATTCACGCCTATAGTTTCAATTAAGGCAAATTTTACTTATGATAACTGAATAATTTGCATTTTGAACTTCACCTCGATTGCAACATAAATTTGTTTTATTACAAGGTTAAATAAAATTGTTACCCTTCGCTATTTCAGTAACTCTTATTTCTACCGTTTATAAATGCGCTTCTCTTTTTTTTATTCGTTACTCAATGTAACAAGTTTAATCATTAACATCGTGCCTACATGTTATACGATTATTTTAAAAAGCGGGAGTTAAAATTAGAACCTGGCTCTGCAACCATTTATTTCAGCATAACTTTGCCCAGCCACTCCAATACATGTAAAATCTTGACGTGAAATCATTTGGCATCATTAATAATCTGAGCCCCGTTTTTACGAGTTATTTTTGGGGCACCAGGTGATGTTTTCAATGCTAACTAACATGTAATCCCCATTTTACAAACCCATTAAAATTTAATTCTAAAAAAAAAATATATAAAATATATATTCTAACTTGCACACTCAAACGACTTAACTGTTTAGTTTTTGTAATTCCAATATTTTTTGAATTTTATACCCCATCTCAATCATCTAGGCCACGAGATTTTGTGACTTCATTCTATTTGAAAAATATCCTTTTGCCAGGGTGATCATTTGATTACTCCAGCCGATAACTATTAATTAACATGGTCCATAATTATTGGAAATGAAAGAATATATTTTACCTGAAAAACTGCTGACTAACCTGAAAATCGATGAAGACGATTACCCGGTAGTTGTTGATTTAGATGGGACCTTTATTAAGACTGATCTTCTGCATGAGGGCATTATAATACTTCTGCGAAGGAATCCTTTGAATATTTTCGTCTGCATTAATTGGTGGTTGAAAGGCAAAGTATTTTTGAAGAATCAAGTCTATAAAAGTACTTCCATTAAATATGAATTGCTACCAATAAATGAGGAGGTCCTCAATTTTATCGAGGCAGAAAAAGACAATGGAAGAAACCTTGTTTTGGCTACGGCTTCGCTAATAACCCACGCCAAGGAAATAATGAGAATTTACCCAATTTTTAATGAAGTGTATGGCACCGGCGATATTAATTTAAAAGGAAAAAACAAATTGAATGTTCTGGTGAATGAATTTGGATATTCACATTTTGATTATATCGGTAATTCACGGTCAGATCTAAAAATCTTTACAGCCTCCCGCTATTCTTATTTGGTAAATCCCTCAAAATCATTAGAAAGAAAGACAAGATATACATCAAACGTTAAGCATGTCTGGAAGTCCAAGGTTAGCATAGTAGATTATCTAAAAGCAATAAGAATATATCAATGGCTGAAAAACTTATTGATATTCGTACCCTTTATTACTTCACACTCCTTTTCAATTCCGCATATTTTTCAAGCAGTTGGCGGCTTTTTTGCGTTTAGTCTTGTCGCGTCATCAGGATATCTTGTAAATGATCTTTTTGATTTGAACATGGATAGAGTACATCCCAGGAAAAGGTTTAGGCCATTTGCTTCCGGCAAAATACCGATATTGCCGGGCTTAATACTGGCATGCATTTTATTAGTAACAGGATTATTAATCGGAAGTCAATTAAACTTTTCCTTTTTTATGATCCTGGCAACCTACTTCGTAGTTTCTTTTTCTTATTCAATGTATTTTAAAAAAATGGTTTTATACGACGTGTTTATCCTGGCATCATTGTATTCCATTCGAGTAATTGCAGGGGGTCTCGCATCCAACATTCATATTTCATTTTGGTTAATTCTCTTTTCAACATTCATATTTCTAAGTCTCGCATTTGTAAAGAGGATTTCTGAACTCAGGAAAATTAAAACCGGCGCTAATCTGTTAGATCGGGGAAGAGGATATAGCACATTGGATATTAATTTAATTGAAATGATGGGCATAGCCAGTGGCTTTTTATCCGTAGTAGTATTTTCCTTATATATTAATAGCCCCGAGGTCTCCATATTATATTCCCATCCAAAAGTATTATGGCCATTAACTTTCCTATTTCTATTATGGATCAGTCGCATTTGGGTAGTTACAAATCGTGGTGAAATGACCGATGATCCCATCGTATTTGCCATTAAGGATGTGGGCAGCTACTTCATACTCGCTTTAATCGGACTCACTATTTATTTTGCTATCTAAGTTAATTTTTGAAGTGTCGGATAAATATATTTGTAAACACACCCGGCCTTTACAGTATTTACGAAACAAATGTTAACTCTTCAAGTTTAGAAATGCTTCCCTGTTGTATAAACTAAAATTTAAAGTTTTAGTTTTGACATACATTGAATTAATATGAATCTAGATTTTAACCGGAACGAAGATGTAATGAAGCTCTCATTAAGCCACATTAAAAATTTAGTTAGCAAAATTGAAGAAGGTGGCGGCAAAAAGGCAATTGCAAAGCAAAAAGAACGAAATAAGTTAACTGTGAGGGAACGTTTGCAATACCTGCTTGATGAAAAAAAACCATTTATAGAAATTGGTGTGTTTGCTGGTTACGGAATGTATGAAGAATATGGTGGATGCCCTGCGGGCGGCACCGTTGCCGGTATCGGCTATGTAGGCGGCAGGCAATGTGTTATTATTGCTAATGATCAAACGGTAAAGGCCGGCGCTTGGTTTCCGATTACGGGCAAAAAGAATCTTCGCATGCAGGAGATAGCTATGGAAAACCATTTACCGGTAATATATCTTGTCGATAGTGCTGGTGTTTTTCTTCCAATGCAGGATGAAATCTTCCCTGATAAAGGACATTTTGGTCGCATCTTTCGTAATAATGCAAAAATAAGTGCGATGGGTATCACCCAAATTGCGGCAGTAATGGGACCTTGTGTTGCCGGGGGTGCCTATCTTCCTATAATGAGTGACGAAACCTTAATGGTCCAGGGCAATGGTTCCATTTTTTTAGCAGGACCCTATCTTGTAAAAGCGGCTATAGGTGAAAATATTGATAATGAAACACTGGGCGGAGCGGTAACACACACTGAAATCAGCGGCATTGCTGATTATAAATTTGAAACTGAAGAAGCATGCCTTGATGAAATAAAAAAAATAATGAGTAAGATCGGAGACTTTACCAAGGCGGGTTTCAACCGAATTGCATCTTTACCACCCGCCAAAGATCCCAAAGAAATCTATGGCTTCTTTCCGGAAGGAAATACAAAGGCTTATGACATGTTAGAAATTATTGACAGGATAGTTGATGCTGAAACATCTAATAATTCACTCAAAAGTAGTTCCGAAACTAAAAGCTCCTTCGAACAATTTAAAGAAGGTTATGGAAAAACGATTTTGTGTGGATATGCCCGGATTGATGGCTGGGCAGTTGGGATAGTAGCTAACCAACGGTTGAATATTAAAAACAAGAAGGGCGAATTACAAATGGGCGGCGTTATCTATAACGATAGTGCCGATAAGGCCGCAAGATTTATTATGAATTGTAATCAAAAGAAAATTCCATTAATTTTTTTACAGGATGTTACAGGCTTTATGGTTGGAAGCAGAAGCGAACACAGTGGCATTATTAAAGATGGCGCTAAAATGGTAAATGCAGTGGCCAACTCAGTGGTTCCCAAAATAACCATCATACTTGGAAATTCTTACGGAGCGGGCAATTACGCCATGTGTGGCAAAGCCTATGACCCAAGATTTATTTACGCATGGCCATCGGCTAAGATTGCTGTAATGGGTGGCGAGCAGGCGGCAAAAACATTACTACAAATTGAGGTAGCGTCGCTAAAAGCAAAAGGAGAGGAAATAACAAAGGAAAATGAAGCAACGCTTCTTTTAGAAATGACGAACAAATATACGCAGCAAACCACTCCTTTTTACGCTGCGTCACGATTATGGGTAGACGCAATAATTGATCCATTGGGAACCAGGAATATTATTTCAGAAAATCTAAGTGCGGCAAATAACAACGCGGAAATAAGTGCTTTTAAAACCGGTGTTTTCCAGGTGTAAATCGCACCACGATTTTTTAAATTGGTGTAAAATTATTCCCCGCAGGTCCTGAAAAAAATATTAATTTCACTTCAAGTCATTAATTACCGGAATTAACCAGGAAACACATACATGAGATTCCCAATTGAAACAAAATTTCTTGCCACTTTTAGTTCGATTTTACTGATCTTATATTCCTGTAAAGATGCTGGTTATCTTGCAAAAATTCCACCGGTAGCAGATCAATCTTTTGTTGAAGAATTCGATACATCATCCGCAGCACTGGCGAGGGGTTGGCAATTAATAAATACAAGTCTTCCGAAAGGTAGCGGGATTTGGCAAAACGGTGGACGCATTCCTCCCTTCTTTAATGCTTACTCCAATAAAGGTAATTATGCAGGTTTTATTGGTGCGGATTACCTGTCTACTTCAGCGCAACAGGGAACGATCAGCAACTGGTTGATTTCGCCATCAATAATTATGCAAAATGGTGACAAGATCATTTTTTATACAAGAGCGTGGCAGCTTTTCGATGGAGTGAGTGATACTACCGATTTTGGCAATAGTTTACAAGTTAGAATGAATCCTTCAAATGATAGCGCCGATGTAGGGCAAGGATTTGGTTACGGAAGTTTTTCAAAAATATTGTTTTATATAAATCCAAATCTTATATATAGCAGTGTCCTTCATCCTGATGTATTCGCATATCCATCTCAATGGACACGATTCGAAATAACTGTTACAGGACTTGATGTTGCACAAAGATCAAGATTTGGTTTTCGCTATTATGTTACTAATGGTGGATCAAACGGGAACGCCTCCGGTATTGGCATTGATTCAGTCGCCTATAAAAGTATAGGGCATTAATAAGTCACCGTTGCAAAACGATAAAAATCAGCGATGAAAAATAAAAATACAATACTTGACTGGAGGTATGCCCAAATATGAATGAACAACCCGGCATCGTAAAAGTTTATACTGACGGCGCCTCCCGCGGAAACCCCGGCAGAGGCGGCTATGGAGTCGTGTTGCTGTGGGGCAGTCATAAGAAAGAATTATCCCAGGGTTACCGGCTTACAACTAACAACCGTATGGAACTTATGGCTGTTATTGCGGCCCTTGAGGCGTTAAAAAAAAATAATTTAAATCTTGTAATTTACTCTGACAGCAGCTACGTTGTAAAAGCTGTTATGGAAGGATGGCTAAAAAAGTGGATCAAGACAAATTTTAAAGGCAATATAAAGAACCGGGACTTATGGGAACGCTACGATGATCTTTCGCAAAATCATGCGATCAATTTTAAATGGGTAAAGGGCCACGCAGAAAATATTTATAACAACCGGTGTGATATACTCGCAACAGAAGCAGCAGATGGGAACCATCTTTTAATTGATGAAGGATATGAAGAAAAGAAATAAAATACCCTGGCAGCGTCTATCTTAAGCTTTTACAGCATTTCTCACAGGATGCAATGATCGTTTCGTAATGAGAAAATAACTTCCAAATAAAATCGCGGAAAATATTAAAGTAGCCGCGATGCTCCATGCATAGAAAGGCAAACCATCATTGAGTGTTAAAAGAAGCCCGTTAAACGTTTTTGGCCTGCCCAATCCGGCCAAAGGAGAATTGCTCATCCACACCATAAAATTTGAAAGGAAAAAATAAGTTGTTGGAGCAGCTACAGCAGCGAGTGCAATTCTACCAATATTAAAATTTTTAATGAAGAACCCGAAGAAAGTCATCAGGCCAATTAATATATAGTTGGTAAGCTGCCCTTCATAAAAGCCGCTTATATTGCCAACTCCGTTCCTGTATAAAATTTCGTATAAAGCATCTGAAATAAACATAGACAAAAGCGGAAGAATAAAAGCAAGTTTTTTATCTTTTATAATAGCGCCGCCAAAAATTGCCATTGCCCATTGCGGCGCAAACCCATAAGGCCTGCCGGGCATAATCCTGTATAAAGATGCAATTACTATTAAAAGAAGAAAACTAATTACAACCTGCTTTGATAATTTCATAACTGTTATTTGACGCAAAAGTAAGCAATAAAAATTTTTTTATAAAAGAGCTTTGTCAACAATATGTTCATAGTTAAAAATCTATTGACAAAATATTTTATTCGCTAAATTGTAATATGGCGCATCACAATAATACGGGAAAGCTTGGAGAACAAATAGCATGTGAATATTTATCGAACAAGGCATTTGTGATCCTTCACAAAAACTGGCGACACAGCCATTGGGAGGTTGATATTATTGCATCGCTAAAAGGCGTTCTTCATTTTATAGAGGTAAAAACAAGAAGAACAAAGAAATTTGGATATCCTGAGGATGATGTAACTAAAAAGAAAGTTACTAATCTCATTAATGCCTCCGAGGAATTTCTGTTTTTATATCCCGAATGGAAACGAATTCAATTTGATATTCTTTCTATTAATTTATTAAGAAATGAACCCGTTGAGTTTTTCTTTATAGAAGATGTGCATTTGTAGGTTACCAGTTATGGGTTATGGGTTACGAGTTATTAGTTATGAATTGCCCTATTTAGTCTTAACTTATCACTTATTACTTATCACTTCTTCCCAATCATCATTAAATCTGCTACAACCATTGCCGTAACTGCCTCCAGAACAACAGGTACTCTTAATGCAATACACAGATCATGTCTTCCTTTTACAGAAAAAGGTTCAACGTTTCCACTTTCTGTATTTAATGTTTGCTGCTCTTTGGGCGTAGACGAAGTTGGTTTTACTACAATGCGAAAAACCAAATCATTGCCATTGGTTATTCCACCCAAAATACCACCAGCATTATTTGTTGCAGTTGTTCCATCTGCGTTTATGAGTGCATCGTTATGTTGGCTTCCAAACATGTTTGCTGCGGCAAACCCAGCTCCAAATTCTATTCCCTTTACTGCAGGAATAGAGAAGACTGCATGACTTAACACAGATTCTGCTGAATCAAAAAAGGGTTCTCCTAATCCAACGGGCAAATTATTTACACGGCATTCAACTATTCCTCCAACTGAATCTTTTTCATCAATAGCTTTTTGTAATCCCTTTTCAATATCCTTTTCGCCGCCTACTTCAAGAATGTTTGCCTGAATACCAACTTTATTTCCTGTAGAAATGGATGCAATTATTTTTTTTGCAACAACGCCTGCAGCAACAATTGCAACAGTAAGCCTTCCGCTAAAATGGCCTCCACCACGGTAATCTTCAAAGCCGTTAAACTTTTTGTGTGCCACAAAGTCTGCATGACCGGGCCTTGGTACCGCTCTTTGTTTTTCATAGTCACCACTTCTTGTATTGCTGTTTTTAAATAGAATGGTAAGGGGCGCCCCGGTAGTTTTATCGTTAAAAACACCGGTAATAAATTCGGGAATATCATCTTCTTTTCTTGGCGTTGTACCTTTTGCCCCAGGCTTACGTCTTTCAATATCTTCTGAAAAATCGGCTGCTGTCATATTGATTCCCGCAGGACAGCCATCAATATTTACGCCCACAAAACTGCCGTGTGATTCTCCAAAAATGGTTACCCTGAATAGTCTTCCAAATGAATTCATGTGTGAGTTTTAAAGTAATGCTAAATTAAGCATTTGAATGTACGATGTAAGAAGTACGACGTACGATGTGTCCAAAACTGTTAAGTTACTCAATGCTGTTACATCGTACATCAAACATCGTACATCGTACATAGATCGTACACCGTACATAGTTAGTATCCGTATTCCTTTAATTGTATTTCATTATCTCTCCACTTTGGCCGCACCTTTACAAACAACTCCAAAAAAACTTTATTGCCAATAAATGCTTCAATGTCTTTCCGGGCCTGCGTTCCCAGTTCTTTAATCATTTTTCCTCCCTCACCCAATACAATTCCTTTTTGCGTCTCTCTTTGCAAAATAATATCTGCCGCTATTTTCGTAAGTGTTGCTTTTTCTTTGAATTCCTGCACAAGCACGGTGGCGTGATAGGGAATTTCGTCCTGGTATAAATAAAAAATTTTTTCTCTTATTATTTCGCCGACAAAAAATTTCATAGGAAGATCGCTCAAATTATCATCCTCGTAAAATGGTTCTCCTTCCGGCAACAACGAAATAATTTCATCCAATAAATCATTAATGCCGGCTTTTCTAAGCGCCGAAATAGAAATTATTTTCTTACAATAATTTTTTTCTGAAAAAACCCCGATTGCTTCCTCAATCTTTTTTTTATCCGCAACATCAATTTTATTGAGAACTACAATTGATGGCACTTTTAATGAAAGAGAAGAAAATATTCCATCAGTTTCTGCAAGATCATCTTTTATATCAACAATGAGTAAGGCTACGTCTGCATCTTCCAGGCTATCTTTCACAGCCTTCATCATTTTTTCGTGCAGTTTATATTTTGGTTCAATTATACCGGGAGTATCAGAAAAAATTATCTGATAATTATCATCCGTTAATATCCCTTTAATGCGATGCCTTGTGGTTTGCACTTTTGGTGAAACAATAGCCAACTTCTCTCCCATCAATGCATTAAGCAAAGTACTCTTACCAGCATTAGGCTTACCAAAAATATTTACAAACCCTGATTTCATGATTTGCGCAAAATTAATCTATTGAAAATAAAAAAGCCCCAATCAAGGGGCTTTGTTGCGAAGGGAGGGTTCGAACCTCCGACCTTCGGGTTATGAGCCCGACGAGCTACCGCTGCTCTACTTCGCGATTTAGGAGTGCAAATGTAAGGTTTATAATTTTTAAACCAAATTTTAATACATTAGCAAATGAAAATCAAACAATATTTACATCAATTTTTAACATCACTTTTTTTTATTGGCACATTCACATCATGTCATCACAAAATAAAAGAAGCAAAAGATTCTGTTTATTCACGCCATCTACAAAAACATATTGATCTAACCATCCTGAGTACGCCCGTTCCTAAAGATAAAAATTCGTTTAACCTTTTGCTATTAAACGACGGACAGGATATTGAACAATTCCGCATAAAAGAAATAATTGACAGCCTTGATAAAAAGAAATTGCTGCAACCGCTATTGGTTGTAGCCATTAATCCTTTTGACCGCATGCAGGAATATGGAGTTGCCGGATATGCTGATTATAATAACAACGGAACCGCCGCGGAAAAATATGCAGCGTTTGTTGATGACGAACTAATTCCTTTTATTAAGAAAAGATCAGGCGTTAGAAAATTTAATTCAATAACTATTGCCGGTTGCTCTTTAGGCGGACTGTCAGCATTTGATGTTGCATGGGACCATGCTGATAAAATTGATAAGGTGGGCGTATTCTCAGGTTCTTTCTGGTACCGTGATAAAGATGCAAAGGATTCAACTTATTCGGATGACAAAGACAGGCTCATCATCAATAAAATAAGATCATCCAGGAAAAGACCGCATTTAAAATACTGGTTTTATGCAGGAGGAAAAGAAGAAACGGCCGACCGTGATAAAGACGGGATTATCGATGTAATTGATGATACCAAAGATTTAATTGATTTAATAGAAAAGAAAAATGTTTGCCCGCCCGGCGATATCAACTATACTGAACTTGCAGATGGCACACACGATTACAATTCATGGAGCCACGTACTTCCACAATTCTTAATGTGGGCGGATGGAAATTAATTTCTTTTTTTCTTCCTCACATAAGTAAGATCATAATTGACACTCCAGGTTTTTCCATCATCCTTTGAGGATTCCTGGAATTGCCTTACCTGGTTTGCTCCCTGGTTAAAAAACCTGAACCTGATTTTCGTGTTACCCTGTGCGTTAGATGAAGAAGATTCAAATTCCATTACGCTATCTTTATAAACGCCATTTACATATTCAGTAACAGCACCACCCGAACCTACCCAAACCTGTTTCCATTTATTGGTTTTTGGATCAACAAAATTCATGCTTTTACCTATATTAGGATAACCAATGGCAGTCCAGTTTTCAAGAATAAAGCAACCACCTGCTTCTATTTCAATTTTGCTTGAACCAACTATTTGATTGCCCCCAGTCGGATACACATCCCAGTCGCCAATCCAAAAATCAAATTCACGGGCATGAGCATTATGCAGGCACGGATACAACTTATCAGTAGCTTGTGAAACCAAATTCTTAAACTTTGTATCATTACGGATTTTATCATATTCTTTTGAACTCTCCAATTCAGGAACATTCGAGTAGCCGTGGGCTATAGCACTATCTAATTGATCCAACGCCTTATCCGTTTCGCTATTTGCAGCATACGCTCTTGCAAGCCTGGAGCGGATGATGGGTTCACCCGAAGGCAAAGGATTTTTGGTTAACGCAAGCTCAAGATTTTTAATAGCCAAATCGTATTTCCCAAGATTGAAATAAGAAAAACCAAGCTTGTTAACCGAAAGGGCGCTTTGCACTTCTCCCCTTGCAAATGCATTTTCATAACCATTTGCGGCAGCCAGCCAATCCTGCTTTACATAGAATGCGTCTGC
>Ga0207695_10003909_pt1 | contig 20614 bp, 18 predicted proteins | sample KBSC54metaG_FD_184354 | JGI IMG/M metagenome (GOLD analysis project Ga0207695, IMG submission 184354) | Corn rhizosphere microbial communities from Kellogg Biological Station, Michigan, USA - KBS C5-4 metaG (SPAdes) (version 2) | ecosystem: Host-associated > Plants > Roots > Rhizosphere > Soil...
TGGCAGGAAAGAATCCAGGCCAGGGGAAAGATTTATCATCGGATTGATGAAAGTGATCGATCCATTGTTAGTCGGCGGTCTTAAAAAATATAGGAGCATTTCCGCAGGAACCGTTGCGCGGGCAATGTTCAATGAATCGATAAAGAAACAGGAAGGTGTATTTGTACATGCTTCCGACAAAATAAAGTTATTAACGTGAGTACATATTTATCTGCTGAAAATTTAGGTCATTCATTTCATGACCACTGGCTGTTTAAAAACCTGACCATCGGCATCAACCGCGGCCGGCGTGTGGCGCTGGTTGGAGTTAATGGCGCCGGCAAGTCTACCCTACTGAAATTACTGGCCGGACAATTTTTGCCGGTTGAGGGTAAAGTTGTGCAAGCCCGCGACCTGCGCATGGGTTACCTGGAGCAGGACCCTACTTTTGATAAGGCTTATACCATCAGCGACTACATTTTCCATTCAGACAATAAGCAGCAGCAACTGATAAGGGAATATGAGAACCTGCTGGAAAATGACCCTGATAATACGAAGGCCATAGATAAGGTTACCGAAGAGATTAGCAATCATAATGCCTGGGAATATGAATATAAGATCAAGACCATTTTAGGCCGACTGGATATTCATCACCTCAATCAAAAAATAGATACACTATCCGGAGGGCAAAGAAAAAGGCTGGCATTAGCGCGTTTGTTGATAGAAGACCCTGATGTGTATCTATTGGATGAGCCCACCAACCATTTGGACATTGATACCATTGAATGGCTCGAAAAGCTATTGACTGAAGGCGCCAAGACGATCGTGATGGTAACGCACGACCGGTATTTCCTCGACAACGTATGTAATGAGATTCTGGAACTGGATAATGGCAAGGTGATCCCTTACAACGGCAATTATGCCCATTACCTGGAGAAGAAAGCAGAACGTGAAGCAGAATCAGAAGCACAGTTTCAAAAGAATTCAAATTTACTTCGTAAAGAACTGGAATGGATGCGCAGGCAGCCACAGGCCCGGGGTACTAAATCAAAAGCGCGAATAGACGCTTATTATGACCTGGAAGAAAAAACGAAGAACGCAGGGCTGAAAGAGAAAGTTGAGTTAAGCGTAAAAACATCCCGCCAGGGAAATAAAATATTGGAGCTTCATCATTTGTATAAAGCCTTTAGCGGACATCAATTTGTCGGAAATTTCAGTTATGTATTTAAGAAAGGCGACAGAATAGGCCTTGCAGGCAAGAACGGGAGCGGCAAATCTACCCTATTGAATATGATCACGGGTAATTTGCAGCCGGATAAGGGCGAGGTTGTATTGGGCGAAACAACGGTAATGGGTTATTTCCACCAATCTGGTATGAGCTTTAAGGAAGACGACCGGGTGATTGATGTAGTAAAGAACGTTGCGGAGTTTATCACTATGGCTGATGGTAAAACCATTTCGGCATCTGCGCTGCTTACTTTATTCCTCTTCCCTCCTAAAAAACAACATGGCTTTATATCAAAACTCAGCGGGGGTGAGAAGAAACGATTGCAGTTGCTCCAGATATTAATGAAGAACCCCAACTTCCTGATACTGGATGAGCCGACTAACGATCTGGATATTGACACCCTAAATGTATTGGAAGAGTTTCTGATCAATTATACAGGTGTATTGATGATGGTATCACACGACCGTTATTTACTGGACAAGCTGACCGATCAGCTATTCATCATGGAAGGCGATGGCAACGTTAGAATATTCAATGGCAACTATTCGTCGTATAGATACGAACAGGAAATAGTAAAACAACAAGCCAAGACCACCCAAATGGCCGAAAAGGCCCAACCAAAAAATCAGCCAAAAAAGAACAGGCTGCCTTTTAAAGAGCTAAAGGAGCTGGAAAACCTGAGCAAAGAAATTGGCGAGATTGAAAACAAAATCAAAGCATTAACAGCAGAACTTAATTCGGGCATATCGGACCATAGTAAACTTGGCGAACTAGCCCGGCAAATTGCTGTTTTGAACGATCAATTGGATGAAAAAAGCATGCGTTGGATGGAGTTAACTGAACTAAACGAGGCATAATATGAAGCTTTCAGACATAATAGCATCCATTGGCGTGATCATTCTGCTAATAGCTTTCCTATTGAATTTATACAAAAAACTCCCGGCAGAAAGCAAAATATATGGTTTATTGAACTTAATCGGCGCAGGGGTATGCTGTTTTGCTTCATGGATGGTAAGCTTCTACCCTTTTGTGATATTGGAAGGGGTTTGGGGTTTTGTTGCGTTAGTATCATTATTTAAAGTTCCACGTGGAACATCGGGCAATTGAATGTAATTTTGTATGTTCCACGTGGAACATGGAGGTAAGATGTTTAAGAAATATGATGTAATAGTTGTGGGTGCCGGCCACGCCGGATGTGAGGCAGCGGCCGCTGCGGCTAACCTTGGCTCCTCTGTTTTATTGATCACCATGAACATGGGGACAATAGCGCAGATGAGTTGTAACCCGGCTATGGGAGGTGTGGCAAAAGGGCAAATAGTACGTGAGATAGATGCCATGGGTGGTTACTCCGGTATTATAGCGGATAAAACTACTATACAATTCCGCATGCTGAACCTATCAAAAGGGCCAGCCATGTGGAGCCCGCGCACCCAAAACGATCGCATGCGCTTTGCTGAAGAATGGCGTCTGGCGTTAGAAAGGACTTCTAATGTCGACTTCTGGCAAGACATGGTAAACTCTATAATTGTAAAAGGAAATACCGTAAAAGGTGTCCGTACTTCACTCGGTGTAGAGATAGAATGCGATGCCGTTGTGCTAACAAACGGCACTTTCTTAAACGGAGTGATCCATATTGGCGAAAAGAAATTCGGAGGCGGTCGTACAGGTGAAAAAGCAGCGACAGGACTAACAGAACAATTGGTCGAATTGGGCTTTGAATCTGGCAGGATGAAGACAGGTACCCCACCCCGAGTAGACGGCCGTACTTTAAACTATAGTGTAATGGAGGAGCAGTGGGGCGACGAGAACGCCGGACGCTTTTCTTTTACGGATGTGGAACGTCCAACCGAACAACGTTGTTGCTGGATCACTTATACCAATACCACTGTTCACGAGACCCTAAAAGAAGGGTTTGAAAAATCGCCGATGTTTACCGGTCGTATCAAAGGTTTAGGCCCTAGATACTGCCCTTCGATTGAAGACAAGATCAACCGTTTTGCCGAGCGCGAACGTCACCAAATATTCGTTGAGCCCGAAGGATTCAATACTGTTGAGATCTATGTAAATGGGTTCTCAACCTCCCTTCCGGAAGATGTACAATACAAAGCACTAACACAAATCCCAGGATTTGAAAATGCAAAAATGTTCAGGCCAGGGTATGCCATCGAATACGATTACTTCCCACCTACACAGCTGAACTTGACATTGGAAACTAAATTGGTGAAGAACCTTTTCTTTGCCGGCCAAATCAATGGTACTACCGGATATGAAGAAGCCGCATCACAAGGCTTCATCGCTGGCATCAATGCACATCAGAAAGTACATGATAAACACGAGCTGATCATGAAGCGCTCTGAATCTTACATTGGTGTTTTGATTGACGACCTGGTGACCAAAGGAACCGAAGAACCTTACCGCATGTTCACTTCGCGTGCAGAACACCGACTATTGTTGCGCCAGGATAATGCCGACATCAGGCTTACTCCTATCGCATACGAATTAGGTTTGATTAGTGACGACCGGATGAACAAGGTGAACCAGAAAGTAAAAGATTCTGATGACATTGTAGCTTACACAAAAAATGTATCAGTAGAAGCAGCCAGCATAAATCCTTTATTAGAAGAATTAGGAACTGCCCCGCTTAACCAAAATGTCAGGTTCTTTAATTTATTGAGCCGACCACAGGTTTCATTTGATGACCTGAGAAAAGCAGATGCATCGGTTGACTCATTGCTTTCAAAATATGATAAAGAAACTATTGAGCAGGCTGAAATAAAAATTAAATATGAGAGTTATTTTGAGAAGGAATTAGACATTGTACAAAAGATGCGGAAGATGGAAGACAAGGAGATCAATCCTGAATTCAACTATCAAAGCCTCGTCTCCTTGTCGAAGGAAGCTCGGGAAAAGTTGATGAAAATAAAACCGCGTACTTTGGGACAGGCATCACGCATTTCGGGAGTCTCGCCATCGGATATTTCGGTTTTGATGATACATATCTCAAGATAACCTATAAATAACTGATAATCAAATATTTAAACTGAAGTTATTAGGCGGCTTATAATCGATTATTTTAAGTTCCGAATGGTAATCTTCATTAAAACATAAAAATCGTTTATAAAGCTTAAAAATGAGGCAAAACAAAAGGAGTGCTTTTTCGCCCGGAAAACTACTGGTATTTATCACTGCATTGTTAATATTTGGCTGTGCCAGCATGCAAAAGCCTCAGGGGGGTCCAAAAGATCGCACTCCGCCAAAATTATTAAAGGCAACGCCGCCAAACATGACCCGGAATTTTTCGGCCAAACAAATCCGGCTGGAGTTTGACGAATACTTTAGTCTAAAAAATCAAGCCCAGGAAATCACGGTCAGTCCGGCAATGGATAAACCTCCTGTTTTTAAGACCAGCAAAAAAGCGCTCGTCGTCGACTTTAAAGATACGCTCCTAAAAAACACCACCTATGTCATCAACTTCGGAAAATCGATAGCCGACCTGAATGAAGGAAATGTGTTGGATAATTTTACTTACGTATTTTCTACTGGTCCTCACATCGACTCCCTAAGTGTTTCCGGAAACGTACAAAACCTGATGACCCAGGAAAAAGAGAAACAGGTAACAGTAATGTTATTCCCATTGAATAAGGATACACTGTGGGGCAAAAAGAAACCTACTATTTTTGCCGTGACCGATACCTCTGGAAATTTTACCTTAAACAACTTGCACGACGGCGATTATCGCATTTACGCGCTGCAGGAAAAAACACCCAACAGAATTTATGACAAGGACGATGAACTCGTAGCATTCCAGACCACTCCTATCCATCTAAAAAAAGACACGGCCAATATCCATTTAAACTTGTTTAAACAGGAACCCGATAAATTCCGGTTAACAGACCGCCGCTTTGATGCGGACGGAAAAATGTTCTTTGTTTTTAATAAGCCTGTAGAAAATCCTTCGGCCAGAATTCTATATCCTGCTGCGCTGGATAAAGACAAAATAGTAGACTTCAATAGAACGCAGGACACCGCCTATGTTTTTATGAAAAATATGGACTTTGATTCGATTAGGGTCGAATTCATGCAGAACAAAGTCCCTATTGACACCGTTTCTTTGCGAAAAAGCCGTAAAGAAGCATTCGACCATAATATATCTCTAAAATACAACACCACTTTCGACGACAAGATTAAGGCCGGTACAACGCTGGTTGTAACTGCCAGCGCTCCTATTCAAGCGATTGATAATTCCCTGGTTACTTTAAACGAAGATTCAACCAATGTCTCCAATTATACCTTAACCAGGGACACTGCCACTATGAGACGGTTAACATTCAATTATAAATGGAAACCTAACAGCCGGTATGACCTTATATTTAATGAAGGTGCCCTAACCAGTATTTATGGTGATAAAAACAAGAAATTCCTCAAACAATTTCAATTGGACAAACCAGATAATTATGGCCCTTTAACGCTAAAGGTAACTGTGCCTGATACCTCAAAAGGTTACGTGATAGAATTAATGAACGATCAAAAACACGTTGTTCACCGGGATGCTATAACGAAAAGCGGCAATGTAGTTTATAAGAATTATCTGGTGGGCAAGTATTATATCAGGGTGATTTATGACGACAACAAAAACGGCAAGTGGGATAGCGGTAACGTCAAGAAACGCGTCCAGCCTGAAAACATATGGATATATCAAAAGGAGATCACGCTACGATCAAACTGGGAAGCAGAGGAGCCTATAGACATTCCTAAAGAGCCGTCGACTCATTAAACCAGCTCGAATACATAATATAATTGTGCGGCAATTGGCGCAGCATATCCTTTTGCTCCTGAGTGAGCGGCTTTATCTTTTTTGCTGGCGTACCTGCATAAAGGTATCCTGACTCACAAATTGTTTTCTCTAGTACAACTGAACCTGCACCGATGATTACAAATTCCTCCACCACAGCATGATCCATTACAATGGCTCCCATACCTACCAACACATTGTCATTTAACGTACAGCCATGTACTAATGCATTGTGCCCTATTGATACGTTATTGCCAATTTCTGTATAAGCTTTTAAATAAGTAGCATGTATCACAGCCCCATCCTGAATATTGGTGTTATTACCAATTTTAATATAATGCACATCTCCCCTGATTACTGCATTAAACCAAACGGAGCAATTATCGCCCATGGTTACATCGCCAACAATGGTAGCGTTCTCAGCAATGAAACAATCATTACCCCAGGATGGGTTTTTATCTTTTACCGGAAGTATCAACGGCATATCATTTCTTTTCAAACACAATAAAATCCTATATTTAAATAACTAAACCCCAAGCGGATGAAAAAGTTATCGTTACTCTTCTTTCTAGTTGCTGTGTACTTTACATGTAAGGCACAATCAATCCATCAACTTAACAAAGATACTCTTAAATGTAAAACTAACCCCCTAATAGAAGTCAACAATGCAGGAGAAAAAATCATTGTGGGGTATGAATCAACGACCTTTATAGATGTAAATAATATAAATTCAATTAATGTATACAAAAAAGCACCTATTTCAGCCAATGAATATGAGTCTGAAGCAAAAAATGGCGTTATATTAATCGAGCTAAAGTCAAAAGTTGATTTTATAACTCTTAATAAATTGTTTTAAAAATATAATATCAAAGACGTCAGTATTCCTGTATATTTAGATAGCTCACTAATTTGCAAACCCCAACTATTACAAGTCCTTCTTCCAAAAATCAAATCGGTACGAATTGAACAGGAAAAAAATACTGGCATGAAATATATAAGTGTTTTGTCCACCAATCCACCATTTCATGGAAAAACCACGGAAGAAAGAAAAGATGGAGTAATTTACATAAGAGGTTATGATTTGGCCAACCATATAAAAAAGGAAAATAATTGAGCTCTTTTTATAAATTTGAAAAATAAAAGCGGAAATAGCTCAGTCGGTAGAGCATCAGTTTCCCAAACTGAAGGCCGCGGGTTCGAATCCCGTTTTCCGCTCTTTTTTTATTACCAAAATTTCCACCATTTTTTTTTCTTCTCTTTTAATTTCCAGTAATTATTATCAAAATCTTCGTTAGTGAATTCTTTAGTCAAATGATAACCATATACATATACCGACTCCACATTACCCATTTTAAACCTCTTCAAAACTCTTTGCATTGGCCAAACAGAACCGCCGTCGGGGAATAATACTGATACAAACATTTCTCCATTCGGATCATTATCGTCTGTAATCCACTTCGATTCTTTAACATTCCTCACCAAACAATTACCAACATAAGCCCCTATAGAAAATAAAATGAAACCAACATTTTGAGATAAACGTCCACCCTTTATAGGCATGCCGTTTATTGTATGTTTGTTAAAAAACCTATCTATCTCGATCAAACTACCGATACTATAATCAAGGTACATATGGTCTTCAGCAAAAGCTTTTACAAGCCAATCAGAATTTTTGTCGATATCTTCCGCTAAAGTTCCCATATATTTCACGCTGATTTTCTACGACCACCACCCTATTTCCAAATGCACCTTCTTCCGGTCCTTGTAGAAAAGATTTAAAGAAATCTTAATAGCCTTTACTTTCCATTCTAAAGCAATATCACCTTGCTTGACATCCTCTTCCAGTTTTGGCTGACCAAAAATTTCAATCAAATGTTTTTTCATCCGTTCGAAAATATCTCCGGCGTCACTCTCTTCCGAAACAAAATCTATCGACTCAAATGATTTGGTATTACCATTTTGTTTATGATGCCAGCAAATGGTTTTAAAATATAAACTTAAACCATTCAGAATAGATCTTTCGCCCCAGTGATAAATTACCCTGTCCGCACGATATTCTTTTTTAATATACCTTTTATCGCTCTCAATATCTGAACCCCATTTTATAAAAAATGCATCTTCAAATAATACTCCATCAACAATGGCTTTAATACTATCAGTTGGGATAGTCTCAGGTTCAGGCTTCTTTTTAAAACGTGAAAAAAATGTCATTAAATATTTATAGTTCCTTTACCAGACGCGATTATAAGGCCAACCGTGAATAGTTTTATTAAAACACTGTATCATGAACCGGCTCAGCATGAACTTTATAATCTGTAGTATAATGTAATCCCCTGCTTTCTTTCCTAAGCATTGCCGATTTAATAACAATATAAGATACCTGTATCAAATTACGCAACTCACAAAGCTTTACAGATATTTTAGTTCGTTTATAGAACTCTTCCGTTTCCTCATATAATAAATGCAGGCGACGCATGGCTCTCTCCAACCTGAAATCAGATCGAACAATACCTACATAATCGTTCATCATTTTTTGCATCTCGCGGATATTATGTGTTACCAGGATATCTTCATTAGATAATTGTACGCCATGCTCATCCCAATCCGGGATACCGTCTGGTATAATATTATTATTAAACCGTTCAACGGCATCTTTATAAATGCGATCAGCAAATACTAATGCCTCAAGTAACGAATTGGAAGCCAATCGATTAGCCCCATGTAGCCCCGTTGACGAACATTCGCCGCAGGCATATAAATTAAGAATCGACGACTTACCAACATGATCGACCATAATTCCACCGCACATATAATGACAAGCCGGCGCAACAGGTATCATATCTTTAGTCATATCAATACCTATATCTAAACATTTGGCGTAGATATTCGGAAAGTGTGCTAATATATCGCTCTTGCTGCGGTGCCTGATATCCAGGTAAACATAATCTTCACCCGATTTCTTTATTTCAGCATCTATAGCCCTTGCTACTATATCCCTTGGTGCCAAGGACTTACGTTCATCATATTCTTGCATAAATTCCTGGCCATTGGTACGTTTCAATATGCCGCCAAAGCCACGAACTGCCTCAGATATTAAAAATGATGGATATTCACCCGGATTATATAAAGCTGTAGGGTGGAATTGAATAAACTCCATATTCCTTACTTTTCCTTTAGCACGGTAAACCATAGCAACCCCGTCACCGGTAGCAATTATTGGATTAGTAGTAATAGAATATATATGACCAGCACCACCAGAAGCCATCACCGTTACCTTTGATAATATCTTTTCAACATGTCCATTCAATGTATTTAAAACATAAACACCATAACATTTTATATCCTCGCTCGATTTATCTACAAACTCTCCCAAATGGTGTTGTGTGATCAGATCGACGGCAAAATAATGCGTTAGAATTGTAATATTGGGGTTTTGATGTATCTGATCTAACAGGGATCTTTCAATTTCCCAACCAGTGATATCCTTATAATGTAACACCCTGAATTCGGAATGGCCACCCTCTTTTGCCAGGTCAAACCTGCCTTCGTTAGTCTTATCAAAGTTGGTTCCGTAATCAATAATCTCACGGATTCTCTCCGGGCCTTCTTCAATAACTATCCCGACCGTTTCTTTATCACAAAGTCCATCGCCAGCAATTAAAGTGTCTTCGATATGCTTTTCAAAAGAATCCTCTTTTTTATCCACAACCACTGCAACACCACCCTGGGCATACTTAGTGTTAGACTCGTCTTCGTTTGATTTTGTAACTATCAGTACTTTACCATGCTTCGCTGCCTTTAATGCAAAACTCAATCCGGCAATACCCGAACCAATCACCAAAAAATCCGCTGTTCTAGTCATATAGATGTATAATATTGTGTAAAAATAGCGCTTATGTTAGAAAGCACCCCAAAACCTGTTAATTTTGTGTAAGTAAAAAAATAATAAATCATTAAGCGGTGGATAACGACATTTTTCACCTCAATTCTAAATAATCTTTACCGTAATTTTGAGACTAATAAAGACACTAATTAACATTTTACACAACGCTAACTTATTAACAAAAATGTTTTAAAATAAAATTAAGCGAAATATACCCGTCTTAAAATCAAAAATATAACATGCCAAAAACACGCTTTTTTTGTTAATAAAAATGTAAAAGTTACGATTCACATACTTTGTATTACTACTTTTAAACAAAACTAACACACCAATAACAATAGCTTTTTCTTTTAATTAAAAAGTGTTGTTATTATTTGAATTGTTGAAATGGATACCTTAGCTGAACTAAATCTCAAAGGGTTTGTGGAGGAAGAAATAGATCCGACGCTTGACCTTTTTGAAGAAATCGAAAAATTAAAAAAAGAAAAAAATGCAGTTGTTTTGGCCCACTATTATCAGGAGCCCGACATACAGGATATTGCTGACTATATTGGTGACAGTCTGGGGTTATCTCAGCAAGCAGCCAAGACAGATGCCGATATCATTGTATTTGCCGGTGTGCACTTCATGGCCGAAACAGCAAAAATATTATCACCTGAAAAAAAGGTTTTGTTACCTGATTTGAAAGCAGGTTGTTCGTTAGCAGACAGCTGTCCGCCACATTTGTTCAGGAAGTTTAAAGAAAATTATCCCGACCATTTGGTGATCACTTACGTGAATTGTACAGCTGAACTAAAAGCATTGAGCGATATTGTGTGCACATCGAGCAATGCAGTGGCGATAGTAGAAAGCTTGCCGAAAGATCAGAAGATCATTTTCGGACCGGATAAAAACCTGGGAGCTTATGTGGCGAAGAAAACGGGGCGTGATTTGGTATTATGGAACGGCGCTTGTATGGTGCACGAGATATTCTCCAGAGAGAAGATCACCAAGCTGAAAGAACGCCACCCAAATGCAAAATTGCTGGCACATCCGGAATGTGAGGATGTGATACTGAAAATGGCTGATTACATAGGTTCAACGACAGGTTTGTTGAAATATGCTACCAAAAGTTCTGAAAAGGAATTTATTGTGGCGACGGAATCGGGCATTATACACCAGATGCAAAAGGAAAACCCGGATAAGGTGTTTATTCCGGCGCCGCCAAATAACAATTGTGCATGCAATGACTGCCCGCACATGAAAAGAAATACACTGGAAAAGCTTTACCTGTGTATGAAAAATGAACTGCCTGAGGTTACGGTTCCGGAAGAAATTATAAAAAGAGCTGTAAAGCCGATCGAGAGGATGCTGGATATATCGGCTCAGTTAGGTCTTTAAAATTAAAATTTTTTTCCGCCTTCGGCGGTATATAGCAGATTGAGGCTTTGAAAAAAAAATTATGGCACCGGGATTTTTGCGCCAGTGCCATAATAAAAATTATTGAGCTTTTGCCAGCCATAATGAAGCATTCAAATGGAATGCAGGATGTGAAGTAAACCCTGAAGGGGAGTCGCCCGACCAGCCATTGATCAGGTTGTCGCCGGTATCGCCGGTACCGTCGTCTGCAGGTGAGCTATCACCAATAAATACTACACGGCCTGAACCATAAGTTGCCAGCAGGGCCATTACACCGGCGTTGCCACCATTAGTACTGCTGCTTCTCCAGAACAACCCCTGCACGCTTGAGTTATTTGCAGGATATAGTGTTGCGGTCGTGCCGTCATAAAAAGAAAGTTTCGAAGCAGTTCCTGCAGCGCCATTTAATACTTTTAGCGCATCAGCATTTGTTCCTGTATAAACATTGCTTGTTGGCTGCTCACTGATATCGATATAGTCAATATTGAAACCAAACGGCTTGTTATTATTGATGCCATTATTAGTCATTAGGTCATTCCATACGCGTGGTGAGTCATAGCCATCGCCATCTCTGTCCGACGGATTATAACCATTGGAATCAGTACCGCCGGTTGTAGCAGCAGTATGATCTGCAACCATCATCAAGCCGCCGCCGTTAGAAACAAAGTTCATGATGGCAGTTTTTTCTGATGCGGTGAATAACCTGTTAGGTTCGATTACTACATAAACATCATAATTGCTTAAATCTTGTGGATTCGTTGAATCACCATAAGTAATAGGCGTGCCTTCCGGTAAGGTTTCAACCAGTTCGCCTAATTTTACGAGGGATATAGCCCATGCGGACGAGGCTCCTTTCCAATAAGTTTCAGCTGTAGATGAGGTAATGCCGGTATAAGAAAGTGTTGGTATGCGTTGTGCCTTAGTTTCAACGGTTGTACCACCGGTGTAGATCGGAACACTTTCTGTGCCGTCTGCATCTATTTGCCAATCGGCGCTGCCTGCATTTTCATACTTGGTAGCATCGAAAAGATATTTTTTCCCGGTTAAAACAGTGCCACCACCACCGCCACTGGTATTATCATTTATGGTGATGTCATCAATATTGATGCGGTTGGTTGAGCCGGTCAATTTGCGTATTTCTATACGAGCAGTGCCGGTGATGTTTAAGGTAAATGTTTTCGTCTGTAACGTAGACGTAGTGGTAACATTTGTACCGCTTTGCGTCCAGGTGCTGCCGCCGTTGGTCGAATACCACAAACCCCACTGGCTCGCGGCATCAGAGCCAAAAGTACCATGTTTAACGGTAACTGTGCTGATGCCGGTAGTTACGTCGAATAGCATGGTTATTTTACCAGTATTGCGTACACGGGCTGACCAGGAACCGTCTTTAAGGTCCGTACTTAAGTTGCCAATAAGGGCATCGTACATGTTCCATTGATTACCCTGCAAGGTCACATTGTCGCCGCTGCTTGATCCTGTTGGAGAAACATCATAAGCGGTTTTAGGGCTGGTTGAACCCACTTCAAAATCTTCTGATTCTGAAACAGAAGAAAGACTAACATTGCTGAGCATTTTGTTGGCCTGCGGAATGTTAGAATTATTTGGATTAACATTGCTGGTTTTGCTGCATGAAAGCAGGAAGATGGTGGTTATGGCGAATGCCATAAACGGTTTTAGACGCGTTTTGATATTTTTCATAAATTGTGGTTTAAGCCCTAAAACTCACCATAATAATTAGTTATATTGTTTATGGATTATTATTTTATCGTTAATAAATCACAACATAAACTAAAAATTAAATTATGGTAAAAATGATAAGTAGTGAAATAAGAAGATAATAACGGCTATTTGAAATAAGCTTTTGTACTTTTGCAGATAAGTTTTAAGTAGAAGGTAATGTTTGAAAACCAGGAAAGAACCAACATAGAACAGCTGGGTGAGTTTGGGTTAATAGACCATCTGACAAAGCAGATCAAGATAAAACAAAGCAGTACAATAAAGGGTGTCGGCGATGATGCTGCGGTGATCGATTTTGAAGGAAAGAAGGCATTGATATCAACAGATATGTTGCTGGAGGGTATACATTTTGATTTGGCTTATACACCGTTGAAACATTTGGGCTATAAATCAGTCCAGGTAAATCTAAGCGATATTTATGCGATGAACGGAATAGCCACACAGGTCACGGTATCGATAGGTATTTCCAGTAAATTTCCGCTTGAAGCAATTGAGGAGCTTTATGAGGGTATTTACCTTGCTTGTGAAAAATATAATGTGGATCTGGTGGGCGGTGATACAACTTCATCACGCCAGGGTTTGGTGATCAGCGTTACTTCGATTGGTTATGCAGAAGAAAAAGATATAGCTTACCGAAATACAGCCCGCGAAGGAGACCTGATCTGTGTTTCTGGTGATTTGGGTGGCGCATATGTTGGCCTGCAATTATTGGAACGTGAAAAATTGGTTTATATAGAGAACCCAAACGTTCAGCCTGACCTGGAGGGAAAGGATTATATTATTGAGCGCCAGCTTAAGCCGGAAGCCAGGAAGGACATTGTGGAACTGCTGAAGGACCTGAATATAATACCGACTGCGATGATCGATATATCAGACGGTTTGGCATCGGAAATATTACATATCTGCAAGCAGAGTGATAAGGGTTGTAATATTTATGAAGATAAAATTCCGCTTGATCCGATGACTTATGAGACCGCCCGCGAATTTAATCTCGATCCGACAGTTTGTGCCTTAAGCGGCGGCGAAGATTACGAGTTGCTATTTACAATAAAGCAAGCAGATTACGAGAAAATCAAGCTGATGATGGATATTTCGGTGATCGGCCACGTTACCGAACCTTCTGCGGGCTGCAATCTCGTTACCAAATCCGGATTGATTCATACCATAACCGCACAGGGGTGGAATGCTTTTAAAAGTTAATTATTTTTTAATATTTAATAATATAAAATACTAAAGACAACCTTATGAAAAAGTTTTTTTTGACCGCATTTATCTGCCTGGGTTTCACACAACTTTGGGCACAACGGGGAGTGGTTTTCAAAATTAAATATCTGCCCAATCGCGCCTATCAATCCAATATCAGTGTGGATATGAAAGCGAATGCTACAGTTACGGGCGACCAGCAGATCATAGATAAATTAAAAGAGCAGGGCATCACTCAACCTGTAAATGCTAATCTTTCTATGGCTTTAGCCGGCTTAATGAAAACAGGTGCACTTGGAGCAGACCAATCTATGCCTGTGAATATGGATTATAAGATCAATAATATTTCGGTTTCAGCAAACGGCAACCAGGTACCTATCCCGCCAAAAGCAACTGAAAAAGATATAAAGATGGCTGGCCATATTAGCCAGGACTGGAAAATAACACTGGATTCTGCTGATGGTAAGGCTGTAGCTGATACGGCTAAGCAGAAAATGCAGCAAATGATGAACATACTGCAAAAACAGATTCAGTTCCCGGATAAGCCGCTAAAGCCCGGTGATACGTTTACCCAGGGCACACCAATGAACATTCCTATTGGTAAGGACAGCAGCAGTTTGAAAATTAATGCTGGCGTAACTTATAAACTGGTAAGGATCGCAGATGGCAAAGCATACTTTGATCTTATACCTAATTTCAGTCTGAATGTTCAGGTGAAGAATTTTTCGGTCGATCTAAGTGGTACAGGAACTGGCAAAATGGTTTATAGCATAAAAGATAGTTTCCCGATATCGAAAGAAGGTACTATTAATATGAAAATTAAGGTAATCTCGCCTAAAATAAATGTCGATGGCACTGCGGTGGTTACTTCGAAATATGATTGCGTGATAAATTAATCGTATAAATTAAAATACTTTGTCATGGGTAATTAGATGATCACTCGCCCTCTTCAATAAACTTCTGATCCAATTGTTTATTGGCCTTGGCACCAAGGCCTTTTATTTTTTCTGCTGTTTTGGTAAGGTTACCGTTGCCATCGGTGAGTTTATTGATGGCGCTGTCGTAGGCTGCCTGGCTTTGCTTGATATTTTTGCCGATGTTTTCCATATCGCCAACAAAGCCAACAAATTTATCATACATAGCACCGCTTAAGCGGGCAATTTCGAGAACATTTCGGTTTTGACGTTCCTGCTTCCAAATACTGGAAATAGTGCGCAGAGTAGCCAATAAAGTTGATGGGCTCACAATGACTACACGTTTTTCCCAGGCATCACTAAACAACTCTGCATCCAATTGCACTGCAAAACTAAACGACGATTCGATTGGGATAAAAAGTAGAACGAAGTCAGGAGAATTAATTTGATACAGGTCGTGGTAATTCTTTGCAGAAAGGCCATTTACGTGATTCCTGATAGATTCTACGTGAGCTTTTGAGAAGAGCTTACGGTCGTCCTCACTTTCGGCATTGACTAATCGCTCGTAGGCCACAAGGGATACTTTTGAGTCAATGATGAGGTGCTTTTCATCTGGCAGATCAATGATCACGTCGGGTTGTAAACGGTTTCCGTCTGCAGATATTAAGCTGGCCTGCATACGATATTCGCGATCTCGTACCAAACCAGAGCGTTCAAGCACACGCTCCAGAATTACTTCACCCCAATTACCTTGCTTCTTGCTGTCTCCTTTTAAAGCTTTGGTTAGGTTTTGTGCCTCATTGCTAATGAGTTTATTCAATTCCATTAATTGTGATATCACACCTTTCAGCGTATTCCTTTCGGCCGCCTCCATATTGTAAACCTTGTCAACCTTTTCCTCAAAGGCTTTGATGTTTTCTTTCAAAGGGTTGAGTAAGATATCCAGGTGGGTTTTATTCGTTTCGACAAACTTTTGTGATTTCTCATCCAGCAGTTTATTGGCGATATTTTGAAATTCGAGTTGGAATTTTTGCTGAATTTCCTGGATAGATCGTTCCTGCTCGGTTAAACGCTCCCGTTGTGCCTTAAAAGCTTCTTCAGCTTTCGCCATACGGTTTTTTTCGCTTAGTAATTCTGAGTTCAGATTAGTCGTGGCCTGGTCATATCGCACACGCTCTTCCTGCAGTAATTTATCCGCTTTATCTCTTTCTGCTATTAAGCCAGCAGCCCGTTCCTCTGCTTTTGCCAAACCAATCTGTAAACGGCTGTTTTCTTCTCGCAGACGCTGCATTTCACCCTCAGATATCCCATTAACCGTTTTTGGTTTTTGCAGGAACAGGACAACGGCAACGATCAATATTACAACAGCAGCGACAATAAGAACCACACTCATTTTGATAAAAATTTTAGCAAAACGAAGGTAGGAAATTTAAAATATGAGGAGAAATTATTTTATCATCACTGCTTTTTCTTATTCAGTGAATCTGCGATATATGGTGATGAGCGTTTGTTTTTAGAGGTATCCGCAGTGCTAAATTTAGAGGAGATGCTTCCGGTTTTTCCTGCGCTGGTTGCTCTAAAGCTGTCGATATGAAGTGAACCGCCACCCAGTTTGGCATCGCCCGAAGAGGAAGCACTTTCAACATTATCAGGTGACCCGACACAGGCAATAGTTGCAACTGAAATAAATAAACCAAATATCAATAACCGCTTTCCCATCATAAATAGAACAGCTGGTATCAGCTAGGGTTTTCGTAAGATGAATCTGAGCTTTATTTGGCTTTTTCTATACGCATACCCACGTCGTTTACCTCGTGCAGCGGATTGTCGCGCATGTTTTGCTCGATATTGAAGGTGTATGTGCCTTTTTCAGGGAATTTAAAATTGGTCATGATTGGCAACTGGTAGCTGTACAGATTACCTGAGCCCTGCCCTAACCATTCGCCGTCTAAATTGGCCAGCTTTATTTCGAAACGGGTGGTGCCTTTCAGTTTCGGGCCGCTTTTATGCAGCAGCACAAATATGTTGGAATATTTATACTCGCCAGTAACACGCAGGTTGATATAGATATTGTACGGTATTGATGCATCATCAATTTTCACCTGGGTCTTTACCGCATTAGCGTACGTCCAGTTATGATTATCAATTGGGGTATTTTGATCGACTATCATGCCCGGATCGCTGCAACCATTCAGAAAAAGCATGGCCAAAAAAGGCAGTGTAGCAAAAAATAAATTACGAGCCGCTTTCATTCCCTTTATTCTGATCGTTCCGGTTATTCCTGTTCGGTTTAAAACGGCGGTTGTTACGGTTCTTTTTATTCTGATCATTGTTTTTGTTGGCTTCTGCTGGTTTTTGCTCTTTCAGCTGTTGTTGCTGAACGGCTGCATTCTGTGGCGACTTGTTATCCGGGTTCCTGTTTTTATTCTTGTTCTTATTTTTATTCTTGTTCCGGTTACGCTCATCCAGGCGGGTAAGGCTGTCCTGGCCAACCACATTTTCGTAATCCAACACTTTTGCCGGTTTACTTTCTATTTCGACAACCTCGCCAAGGTCCGGCGGAATAATGCCATCCCTGTTTTGCTGTTGTATCTCTTTAACGCGATCGATTTCTAATGGTATCCAGCTATCTTCCATTGGATAGCTGAACCACATCAACTTTTTAAAGATATCTGTTTTTTGTAAACGTGCATCGCCCTTTTCGGTCTTTAATATATTCACATTATCAGGAATATATTTCAGCGCATCCATATAAGTATCCAGCTCGTAGTTGAGGCAGCACTTTAATTTGCCGCATTGCCCGGCCAATTTCAAAGTGTTCAGCGAAAGGTTCTGATAACGTGCAGCTGAAGTCGAAACCGTTTTAAAATCGGTCAGCCAGGTTGAGCAGCAAAGCTCGCGACCGCATGATCCGATACCACCCAAACGGCTGGCTTCCTGTCGCATGCCGATCTGGCGCATCTCGATCCTGATTCTGAAGGCCTCAGCCATCTTCTTGATCAGTTCGCGAAAATCAACGCGGCCTTCGGCCGTATAATAGAATGTCGCTTTGGTTTTATCACCCTGGTAATCTACGTCACTTATCTTCATCGAAAGACCAAGTTCTAACGCCAGTTTTCGGGTTTTGTGCATGGTTTCCCATTCCAGTTCCTTAGCGGCTTTCCATTTGTCAACATCAGCCGGAGTAGCTTTGCGGTAAATTTTTTTGGTAATATCAGCCTCGTTAACGCGGTGTTTTACCATCTGCATGCGGACCAGCTCACCGGTTACCGATACATGGCCCACGTCGAAACCGCCGGCAGGGGTTTCAACCACCACCAGCTCACCCGCCTCCAGGTAAATATTATCGGCATTGACATAAAAGTCCTTACGCGAACCTTTAAATTTCACTTCGATAATAGAAAAAGGCCTATAATTTGCCGGCATGTCCATATTTGACAGCCAGTCGTAAACATCTAATTTGCTGCAGCCGTTAGTAAGGCACGAGCCATTACTTTTACAGCCGGCGGGGGTACATCCGCCTGATGAGCAACTTCCACATCCCATATTTAGTTCGGTATATAATGAGTCCCCGCAGGGAGCGTTTTAAAATTTAAAATTTTAATAATTTGTAAAGATACATCTAAAAATAAGATTTTCGGATTAGCATTTCGTTCTACATGATAATGCGCCTTTTCCAGCTCGGTGCTGATGGCCTGGGCCATGGAGGTGTTCATCACGTTCGTCATTTTTTGTGCCGTTTCCAGTTCGTTTGGCGGTAAATGGACCAGATTCGGTGCGCCGGCCATTAGCAGACAGCATTCTCGTATAAAACTGATGCCGTACCGCAAAAAATTCTTTTGATTTTCACGCCCCATTTTCGCAGCTTGCTCAACAAAATCCATTACTTCCGATCCTTTATTACCAAAACAAAGACGCAGCCATTGTACAAATAAAGTATGGTAGCTTTTGTTTTCCTGTTGTAGCATCGAAAGCGCTTCAGTTAAGTTACCATTGCTTAAATAGGCAATTTCAGCTGCCGCGAATTCCGTCTGATGATGATTTTGCATCAATTCCTCTTTGATCTCGTCATAAGTCAAAGCAGGAATTTTTACCAGTTGTGTACGTGATAAAATGGTATTCAGTATCTGATCCTGATTTTGAGCGACCAGCAAGAACAAAGTATTCGGCTGTGGTTCCTCGATAATTTTGAGCAGCGAATTCCCTTCCTTATCCAAATATTCGGGCAGCCAGAGGATCAATATCTTATATTCCGATTCGAACGGCTTAAAGCTTAATTTCTTGATAATCTGGTGACACTCGGCGATATTGATGTTGGCCTGTTTGTTTTCGGCGTCTAAATAACTACGCCAGGTATCCAGGCTCAAATAAGTGTTAGCCAAAAATGCCTCACGCCACTGCTCTATAAAAGTGAGCGCCGTATCATTCTTATCCTTTGCAAAAAACGGGTACGAAAAATGCAGATCAGGGTGCATCAGTTTCTGATACTTGCGACAAGACGAGCAAACCCCGCAGGAGTCATCCGGTTGTTTATCCTCACAGGATAAATATTGGGCATAAGCAACAGCAAGCGCCAGGCTTCCTGAGCCTTCCGGGCCCAAAAACAACTGCGCGTGGCTTACCCGGTTGTCTTTAACCGTATTAATAAGCCTTTGCTTAACAGCCTGTTGCCCTGCTATGTGTTTAAACTGCATTTGGTGCAAAATAAGAATTAGATTTGAGAAGTGAGATATGAGATTTAAGACAGTGACGTAATTGTGATGTTTTGTACTTAATGGTAAATAATCTGCACATTTGCACTTAAGCACATCTGCACATTCATATGAGAATAATGGCTTTTGATTACGGTACCAAGCGCATCGGCATCGCGGTGACCGATCCTATGCAGATCATCGCAACAGGATTGGATACCGTACACCCAAAGGATATTATCGATTACCTGAAAAAATACGTTCAGGCCGAACAGGTAGAGCGGTTTGTAGTAGGTGAGCCTAAACAAATGGACAACACCCCTTCTCAGTCGGCAATCCATGTAAAGGGGTTTGTCAATCTTCTCAAAAAAACCTTTTCTGATATTCCAGTTGAAATGTTGGATGAACGCTTTACCTCTAAGATGGCTTCTGCGGCTATCGCACAAAGTGGAATGGGTAAAAAGGCGAGACAAAGCAAGGAGTTGGTGGATACGGTTTCGGCGGTAATACTTTTGCAATCATACATGCAGAAAATCGCCTGAGCCTTGATAATCAACGGATAATCCACTACAAATTTCCATTAAATTAATTTTTCCTACCTTTGCGGCCATGGAGATCCTACCCCATGACCTTCAGCTTTACCTGGAAGATCATTGCGATCCGGAACCAGCGGCTCTGCAAAAGATCAACCGCGAGACCTATTTAAAGGTGTTGCGGCCCCATATGTTATCGGGGCATTACCAGGGAAGACTGTTAAGTATGCTAAGCAAAATGATGCAGCCGAAGCGT
>Ga0207695_10003915_pt1 | contig 20605 bp, 15 predicted proteins | sample KBSC54metaG_FD_184354 | JGI IMG/M metagenome (GOLD analysis project Ga0207695, IMG submission 184354) | Corn rhizosphere microbial communities from Kellogg Biological Station, Michigan, USA - KBS C5-4 metaG (SPAdes) (version 2) | ecosystem: Host-associated > Plants > Roots > Rhizosphere > Soil...
GGCGAGTTGGAAGATGACTCGGAAATCGTCCAAGCTGTGGCCGACTCACAACCCGATTTCGTAATCATTGCGCTGGATAAACCTGGCGAGCGTCCCCCCATTTGCGACTACCTTCTCCTCCACTATCCCTCGGTGAAAGTCTTGGCAGTGGCGCCAGAAGAAAACAGCACCATTTTCTTCTGGTCGGACATTCGCTCGAAGGCGATTGAGAGCTCAGAAGAGGGAATTTTGAGTGTTATTCGGGGTAAGGCGATGCCGCCGCTCCTGAGAGTTATGTAGTTGACGAGTGTTGTTTGTTGCATGCCGTAAGTAGCTGTATTAAAAAACTTTAGCTCTGGCCATCTCACAAAGGCCGATGTAAGTGAGGTGGCGAAGCTGTAAGTGGAAGGCTTAATCAGGGCCACGACTTTCATGACAAATTCTCTGATTTCCGGCGCAATCTCCGATCGTGAAACGAGTGTCCCCCATTGGTATGCGCTCTACACCAATCCTCGTCATGAGAAGGTGGTGGCAAAGCAGTTGAAAGAGCGATGTGTCGAGAATTTTCTTCCTCTTTACCGGAGCTGGCACCGCTGGAAAGATCGACGCAAGCAAGTTGATCTGGCACTGTTTCCGGGGTATGTGTTCGTAAAAATCGAAGAGCAAAACAAGTTGCATGTACTCAAGACTCCTGGAGCAGTGAACCTGGTCAGTTTTAACGGAAAGCTCGCCGCGCTCCCTGAGCCGGAGATTGAAGCTCTGCGCAACGCGCTGGACAACGAAGTCTTCGCCGAACCCTGCCCTTATCTGCGGGTAGGCAGAAAAGTTCGTGTGGTGCGTGGCCCCATGGCTGGGGCGGAAGGTATCCTCGCACGCAAGAAGGATAAGTATCGCGTGGTGATTTCAGTTGAAGTGCTCATGCGATCGGTGGCGCTCGAAATAGATGGTGCCGATCTGGAAGCGGTCTGAAATCGCTTGATGGTTTTGTCACCGGAGAACTGAGGTCGAAAAAGTCATGAATCAAACAATAAGCTGGAAATCGCGTACGTACCCATTAAATAGGCTTGCGGCTCGAAGCGCGCGATTTGCGACAGCAGCGATTTCGGTGTGCCTGATCGCGGCCGGCGTCATCTCAGCCCAGACCCAAAATCAGCGTTATGACCCAGAATCGAGGGCCGTAAAGTCGCGAGCCGAGCAAGCTGCGGAGCAGCAGGTTGCGCTTTCTCCGGAAAAAATTATCGAATTGTTGCGCCAGGAACCTGGGCTCCTTCTGCAGGTCAAGAAAATGCTGGTGCGCAAAGCTTATGAGCAAGGCCGCATACTTGATCCTGAGGACCTGACCGACGATGCGCTCTTCCAGTTGCTTCATGAAGATCACAAGATTTGCGTTCTTGCCACGCGTGAGATAGAGGATCGCGCCTACGTCAGGGCCAAACCGACCCATGAAGAAATTGAACGGCAGCATGAACGGGATGAGCGACTGGGTTTAACCAGGGCCGTCGCCCCATCGGCACAAAAACCAGAAGGCGCGGCGAATAATCCAAGCCAGGAAAATACTTATTGGGAAAAATACGATGACAGCTTGGAGCCATATCGAACTGATCGGCCACAATCCCCGCCCCAGCAGATGCAGCCTACGACTCCCGCCGTCCCACAAGCCTCGCCTGCAGTTAATAATCCCCAACGTCAGGTGGAAATGACCGGCCTGCAACAGAATTTGGATTCGTATGATGGCATGGGGATAGAGTCTGGCGCTCCGCTTTCCGAATCCAGCGCCATGAGTCGCATCGCTCCGGAACAGCTAGCGGGACTTCTTAACGCCAGTTCGTCGTCCACTCTGAACGCCGCAACTCTCGATGGCTCTGCTTCTATTCGTGGTCGGTCCAGCGCACAGGTTCCGAACTACGCTAGTTCTTTGTCGGCGGGGAATCCTGCTCTGGGTGCGATGAACTTGGGCGGCACAGATTTCGGAGGTCGCGCCGCTGATAACGAGTTGCAGTCAAAACTCGAATATCCTCGACATCAGCTTCCTTCTGTCGAAGATTTGAATCTTGATCGTCCGCAAGTTCGGCGGCACGCCAACCCGTATGCAAATGTTCCATCTTTGTACGATCTGTATTCGCAAGTGTCATCGCGCCCCGCCGTACTGGAACATTTCGGTGCGAATATCTTCCGTAATGGAACCGGGAATCTCGACAACTTGCCGATGGATCTTCCCGCCGGGCCAGACTACGTTCTTGGTCCAGGCGACGGTGTCAACGTCGACATATGGGGAGGGGTCGCGCAGCGTCTTCGGCGCGTCGTGGATCGCTCCGGGCGGTTAGCCCTGCCGGAAGTCGGGTCGATAGACGTCTCCGGGAAGACCCTGGGTGATGTTCAGCGAGTAGTACAAGCGGCGCTTCGCACGCAGTTTCACGAAGTTGAAGCCGATGTTTCACTTTCACGCATTCGCAGCGTGCGAGTGTACGTGGTTGGCGAGGTTGAAAGCCCGGGGGCGTATGACATCAGTTCGCTTTCCACACCTTTGAACGCTTTGTATGCGGCGGGTGGCCCGACCTCGCGCGGGTCGCTTCGACATCTGCGCTTATACCGCGGCAAAGAATTGGTTCAGGAAGTCGATGCTTACGACCTGCTGCTGCACGGTGTCCACAACTCAATTGCCCGAATCCAGTCCGGCGACACCCTGCAGGTACCTCCGATGGGCGCCGAGGTAACGGTGGAAGGCATGGTTATGCACCCGGCCGTGTACGAACTGAGCGACGAAAAAAATCTGGCCGAAGCGCTTCAACTTGCAGGCGGCGTGCTGCCCTCGGGCACTTATCGCCACATTCAAGTCGAGCGCGTGATTGCCCACCAGAGCCACACCATGTTGCAGCTTGATATGCCCGAAGGAAATGACCAGCAGGCGGTCAATAAGGCGCTCGATGATTTTGCAATTCAAGACGGCGACAAAATCCGCATTTCGCCGATTCTCCCGTACTCCGAAAAGACGGTTTATCTCGACGGTCATGTCTTCCATCCTGGCAAGTACGCTTATCACGATGGCATGAAGCTGACAGATGTGATTCACTCCTACAACGATTTGCTTCCGGAGCCGTATAAGCAGCACGCGGAAGTAATCCGCCTGCAGTCTCCCGATTACACACCCACAGTGCTTGCGTTCAACTTGGGCGATGCGTTGGCCGGCAAGAATCAGGATTTGACTTTGAAGCCATTCGACACCGTAAGGGTCTTTGGCCGCTACGACTTCGAGGATCAGCCGGACGTTACAGTCAGCGGCGAAGTACGCGATCCCGGTGACCACATCACCAATGGAGCGACTCATCTGCGTGACGCGATTTATCTCTCAGGCGGCGCTACTCCGGAAGCTGAACTCGACGACGCTCAGGTGTTTCGCCACACTGAGGACGGCAAGCTCAAAGTCATCAGCGTGAATTTGCAGAAGGCCCTGGCGGGCGACGTGAAGGACAATATTCTCCTTGCGCCCAAAGACCGCATCTTTGTTCATCGCGATTTGAGCAAAGTTGATCCGGCAACCGTCGTAATTCAAGGAGAGGTGGCGCGCCCAGGGAAGTATCCACTCGGAGAAGGCATGACGGCGACGGATCTGGTTCGGGTTGCCGGCGGACTCAAACGCGGCGCCTTCGCCGAGACAGCCGATCTCACGCGTTATGAATTGCTGCAGGGCACCAGCGTGGCTGGGGAAACGGTCAATGTTCCGATTGCGAAAGCCATGGCTGGCGAACCCGACACTAATGTTGTCCTGCATGACGGCGACGTTCTAACCATCAAGCAGATCGCCGGATGGAACGATGTCGGCGCCAGCATCACAGTCAAAGGTGAGGTAATCCATCCCGGTACATACGGCATTCAGGAAGGCGAGCGTCTCAGCTCGATCCTGAAACGCGCCGGCGGATTCCGCAGCGACGCCTATCCTTACGGAGTGGTTTTCGAGCGCAAACAAGTTCGCCAACTGGAAGAGGACAATCGCGAGCAATTGATCAGGCAGGTGCGGATCGACGGAGCAAATCTGACGTTAATTCCGGACCAGGATACTGATCAAAAGATGGCCAAAGAAGCTGCCGTGAACCAATGGGAGTCTGCGCTGCAAAAATTGCAGAACTCGCCGCCATCGGGGCGTCTGGTAATTCACATCACTCCGAATACCAAACACTGGGAAAATACGCCGGCTGATATTCAGGTGCGCGCGGGAGACATGATCTTCATTCCAAAAAAGCCAAATTTTGTGATGGTCGAGGGATCGGTTTACAACCCGACAGCGGTCACTTACAAACCCGGCAAAGATGCAGGCTGGTACTTGCGGCAAGCTGGCGGACCTACGAACAGCGCGAACAAAAAAGCTGTCTTCGTGATTCGCGCCGATGGTTCGGTTGCGGGTGGAGCAAGCGGCTTGTTCAGCGGCGGAGTCGATCGAGCGGCGCTCCATCCAGGCGATCTGGTGATGGTGCCGGAGAAGGCGTTCAGCGGCACAACTAAATGGAAGCAGACTCTGGAATCGGCGCAGCTGGCTTACGCGATCGGGGTTGCGATTCAAGTCGGAAGAAGCTTCTAGCCCGGTCCGATTGCGATGTACAAGAATTTTTTGTTGGCGCTATTTCTCGTGACGAATGGAATCCTGAATTCGGGGATGCGGGCACAAGAGGTAAGCGCGTCGGCAGCGGATGCGATGCCGAATGCGCCGTCCGCAATTGAAACCCAATCTCAGGATCGCGTGATTTCGAGGCCTGCAAAACCCAGCGACCAGGATGCGAACGGTGTGCTGGTTCCCGGTACCGATCCTGAGAACCATTTAATGTTCCCGTTTATCGAGCATCTCGCCCAGGACCAGAGAAGTTTCTGGTTGGCCCCTGCACGTTTCCATAAGCAGGATCTGGAATGGATTGTGCCTTTTGCCGGGATCACCGCCGGATTTGTTCAAGGCGACAGCTGGATTTCAAAGCAGATTCCGATGGGCGAAGTGAATCGCAGCAAAACTTTTTCGAATTATGCGACCTACTCTTTGATCGGCGCTGGCGCAGGATCATTTCTGCTGGGTCACATTAAAAATGACGATCAAATGTCAGAGACCGGGTTGCTGAGCGGCGAAGCGGCAATCAATGCCACTGCAATTTCTTACTTCATAAAGAGTGTTGCTCAGCGCGAACGGCCCTATCAGCAAAATGGAACTGGCCAATTCTTCCAAAGCGGAAGTTCGTTTCCCTCGGAGCACGCCGCAATCGCCTGGTCGATTGCCAGCGTGATGGCACACGAGTATCCGGGAACGCTGACCAAAATTCTTGCCTACGGCTTAGCCACCGGCGTCAGCGCGACCCGGGTCACCGGCCAGCAACATTTTCCCTCAGATGTGATAATCGGCAGCGCGCTGGGGTGGTACTTTGGCCGCCAGGTTTACCGCGCTCATCACGACTCTGACTTAGGTGGATCTTCGTGGGGAAGTGTGCTGCCGGAGAAATCCGTCGACGATACTCGCAACCCCGAAAATATGGGATCACCCGCCGTTCCGCTCGATAGCTGGATATATCCCGCACTCGAACGCCTGATTGCACTGGGTTATATCAAGTCTGGATATTTGGGCATTCGTCCCTGGACCCGCTTGGAATGCGCGCGCCTGCTCGAAGAAGCTCAGCAGCAAATCGAAGATGCCGGCGACCAAGGCGATGAGGCAGTTCGCATCTACCACGATCTGGCAGATGAGTTGTCATTCGAAACCGGGCGCTTGAACGGGGCTGCAAATGTCGGCATGAGCCTCGATTCGGTGTATGCCCGCACCACCCAAATTTCCGGCACTCCACTGCGTGACGGCTACCACTTCGGTCAAACCATCATTAATGACTACGGCCGGCCATACGGAGAAGGCTTCAACGCTGTCGGCGGGTTAGCTGCCCACGCCGAAGCCGGACCGCTTTCGATTTCGCTGCAAGGTGAATATCAGCACGCGCCTGCCGTGGCTTCCGATCCACTTGGTGTTTTGCAGGCGACGGCTGGAATCGATTCAACCCTGCCGCTACCGAATGGAACTCCGCAGCTCAATCGCTTTCGACTGCTCGACAGCACGGTTGCCTTGACTTTTCACAACACCCAAGTCTCCTTCGGTCAGCAAAGCCTTTGGCTGGGAACGTCCCAGTCCGGCCCGTTTTTATTCAGCGACAACGCCGAGCCGATGACCATGTTGCGCATCGATTCGGTATCGCCATACGAAGTGCCATTGATCTCGAAGCTTTTGGGCCCAATGCGTTCGCAGTTTTTTATTGGCCGCCTGAGCGGACAGAACTTCGAATTCTCTCCCGTGCTTTACGGCCCGAATCTTTCCTCGCAACCCTTCGTACACGGCACCAAGTTCAGCTTTCATCCCACTGACAACTTGGAATTCGGAATCGGTTTCACCGCCCAATTCGGTGGTCCTGGGAATCCTGTTACTTGGGGAAACTTTTTGAAAACGATTTACTACCACAACGGTCGGATCGGCCAGTGCTGTAATCCAGCCAAGCGGCTCTCAGGGTTCGATTTTAATTATCGTGTTCCAGGGTTGAGGAATTGGCTGCAAGTCTATGCCGACTCGATGGTCATTGATGAATATTCTCCGCTCGGCTCGAATCGTCCCGCCATTAACCCCGGCGTTTATCTTTCCCACGTTCCAAAAATCCCCAAGCTCGATCTTCGCATTGAGGGCATCACCAACGATATGAACGTGCCCTCGCATTTCGGACCGGGCGCCTTTTACTGGGACGAGCGCTACCACTCCGGTTATACCAACAACGGCAATCTCATCGGCAGCTGGATCGGGCGCCGCGGCCGGGGCGAGCAGGGATGGCTGACTTACCGGTTCTCGCCCCGCAGCAACATTCAATTTGGCTACCGCCACAACAGCGTGGACAAGGCCTTTTTACAGGGCGGCACTCTGCAGGACTTCAACCTTCGAACTGATCTGATGTTGACTCATACTCTGGGACTTTCTGGCTTCGTCCAACGTGAGACCTGGAACTTTCCCGTGCTCTTGCCCACGGCGCAATCCGACACCACAGCTTCAATCCAACTTACTTTCTGGCCGCGTTGGAATACGGCGGCGAGAAAAAACCAATGATAGCGAGATGCCAGAGACCTTGAGTAGCCAGCGAATGAAGACGATTCCCGAGCACGATTTGCGCGAGATCATCGACCGTCCCGACATCGGCGAAGTAGTCCGCGCCAACGACGACAGCGCGGTTCGCGAGCGGGCGGTTGATCGGCTGCGACTGCTCTGGGAAGAGCGTCGATTCCTTTTTCGCATTTCGGTTTACGGTCTGGCGCTTTTCACCCTGATTGCGTTCCTCATCCCGAAGCGCTATGAATCCAGCGCGGTACTGATGCCGCCCGACGATCAATCCAACTCCGGCATGATGCTGGCCGCCACCTTAGCGAGCAAAGTCACCGGTTCGCTGGGGGGAATCGCCGGAGATATGTTGGGCCTGAAGAGCTCTGGCGATCTGTTCATCGGAATTCTCAGAAGCCGCACGGTGCAGGATGATCTCATCAACAAGTTTGATCTCAGAAAAGAATACGGCACCAGCCAGTGGGACCGAACCCGCAAGATCCTCGCCGCCCGCACCATGATTTCTGAGGACCGCAAGAGCGGCATTATTACCATCACGGTTACGGACAACGACCCCCGGCGTACCGCCGCTGTGGCCGCCGAGTACGTGGCCGAGCTCAACACGGTTGTCAGCAAGTTGAGCACCTCGTCCGCGCACCGTGAGCGGGTCTTCCTCGAAGAAAGGCTCACACAAGTTAAGCAGGACCTTGAATCCGCAGAAAAAGATTTCAGCCAATTCGCCAGCAAAAACGGGGCCATAGATATAAAGGAGCAGGGTCGGGCCATGGTGGAGAGCGCGGCCGTCCTCGAAGGCCAGCTCATCGCCGCGCAGTCTGAGCTGCAGGGGCTGAAGCAGATTTACTCGGAAAACAACGTTCGCGTGCGGTCGCTGCGGGCCCGTATCTCAGAGCTGCAAAGCCAGTTGCAGCGGCTTGGCGGCAAGCAGGAGGTTGGCGCCGGCGCCACTGCCTCCGACAGCGGCGATCTCTATCCTTCGATCCGCAAGCTGCCTCTGCTCGGTGTGCCCTATGCCGACCTTTATCGCCGGACGCGCGTTCAGGAAGCGGTCTTCGAGACCCTGACCCAGGAATACGAACTGGCCAAGGTGTCCGAGGCCAAAGAAATTCCCACCGTCCGTGTGCTCGATCCGCCCGACGTGCCTGAGCGCAAATCGTTCCCCCCGCGGCTCGTGATCATGTTATTTGGAGCATTCTTCTCAGGTTGCGCAGCAGTGGGGTGGACTCTGGCCAAAGCACATTGGAATGATACGCCATCCCACAATCCACAAAAACAACTGGCTCTCGATGTTTTCGGAAGAGTAAATAGCTCCATGCCGTGGGCGACCCCCAATGGCTCCCGTCTTCAGGCTGCAAGCCACAAAGCATGGACTGCTATGGTCGCTCGAGGGGGCAAGAAGTGAATAATCGCAAGAAGTGAATAATCAAAGAGCCATATCTTTCAACACGGCAGTTTCTGATGGCAGAACGAGAACTGATAAACATGCGGTCTCAATACAACTCACATCAGCCAACATAAGTATGGCATCGTTAATGGAGATAAGGTTCGAATCTTCGACGATTGGATATTGGGACGGCATTGTGTTCGTCTTTTGTGAAAATGTCAGCGCTTGTACGTCGGCAGCCGGACAGCTACTTCCTCGGTTCTCAGAGTACTAATCGAGCCCCAATGTTCACAAACTGCAGGACAACTGGTTTAGGACACAAAATAGTTCGCAATGTGCTCTTCAGCGGTGGTCGACTGCTGCTGTTAGCACCGCTACCTTTCTTGTTAGTCCCTTATTTTCTAAAGAAACTTGGGACGTCGGGTTACGGTACCTTGGCTGTGTTTTTAGCGGTGAGTGGAATTACCTCGATAGCTGATTTCGGACTGGTCACGACCTTAAGCAAACATGTAGCGGAGTTCTATGCTCTCAAAGATTTTAGAGGACTAAGCCGAATCGCCAACACCGGATTCCTTGTGTATACGGTTATAGCCGCTATGATCGCAGGCGTGCTATGGGGTGCTTCTCGCCTCTTGATTTCAGCGCTGTTTCGAGGCAGCACATTGTCAAGCGATGAGTTACACCACCTTTGGTCCTACTTGATCGTGATGATTGTTGCCAATGCTCTGACACTGTTGTTTTCTTCCCTCACCGTTGGGCTCCAGCGTATGGACTTGAGCACGACGTTGACTTCGATGAATGTTCTGCTCAGCGCCGTACTGGCTGTTATGTTCCTGCATTGGAACCGAGGATTACAGGGGGTTGTGCACGCTTATACTCTTGCTGCATGCATTACGACGTTGTCCTACACTCTGCTACTACGACGAATCCTCCCAGAGATAAAACCGCGTTTTAGTGATTGCCAGTGGTCGGTCGCAAAAGAGATATTCAGTTTCAGTACCCAGACGTACATGACTCAAGTCGCGGTTGCGATTCACAATCAAATCGAGAAGATGTATCTCGCGAGATTTACCGGCGTCGTTGCCGCGGGCTGGTACGACATAGCCAGCAGCCTCGCTCTTAAACTACGCTCCGTTCCCGGACTAGTACTTGCCCCTGTTATGCCCGCAGCTTCGGAGCTAAACGCCTTGGATAGCCAGAACAAGCTAGCAGATCTTTATTTTCGAAGCCACAAGTATCTTGCGTGCATCGGCGTTCCCTTTGTCGCCTACGCCGTGTTTATCTCTAAATCGTTTGTTCGGCTGTGGATAGGCCCCGAGCTTGTTTTCGTTGCGGTGCCATTGAGTGTACTGCTGGTCGTCAACTTTCTGAACTTGCTTACTGGACCCGGACTGCTCATCTTCATTGGCATGGGAAAACTCAAGCCTGGCTTGTATAGCGCAGTTTTAGGAATTGTCCTCAATGTGACACTCAGTCTTTTCCTGATTCGCGCATATGGCTTCGGCGGGGCAGTCATTGGAACTTCGCTGTCTTTGCTGTTTGCCTCGCTGTTGTTCGTTTACCAGTTCTGGAGAGAGACAGGCGATCTGTTTGCCGGAATGATGAGGAGGGCTTACCTGAAACCTGGGATTTGTTCCGCTCTAACTCTTGTTCCCTTATGGCTGCTCACTTCTAACCTGACGACATCGTGGGGAAGTATGGCGTTCGAGGGCCTCGTCTTTGTGATTATCTATGCCTCGCTCCTGCTACTTGTGGGCTTTTTTGATACTTTCGACCTAGCCATAGCTGAACGGTTTATCCCCATTCCAATCATTGCCAGGAGACTTATTCCCGATGCTTAACCGGGCAGTACGTTATTTTCCAATTCTAAGGCAGCTCAGAGAGCACGTCCACGACGGCGCATCTGTTTTGGAGGTGGGTTCCGGCGCAGTAGGGTTAGGCGAGTTTCACGCCCAGCGCTTCGTGGGCTGCGATGTCGCTTTTGTAGCGCGGCCAGCAGCCCCGATGCTGCCCGTGCTAACGACTGCAACAATGTTACCTTTCCGTGATCGATGTTTCGACGCTGTCGTTGCCTCAGACGTCCTCGAACATGTTCCGCCCGAACATCGGGCTGCCGTTGTTGCTGAGGGGCTGCGAGTAGCACGTGAGGTCGCTATCTTCGGCTTTCCGTCAGGCTCTCAAGCTTTCGAGTACGATCTCAAGCTTGCGAAGGCCTATGAGGCGGTACAACAGGAGTTACCTGTCTGGTTGCAGGAGCACCGACAACATCCCTTCCCCACAGAAAACCTTTTCCAACAGGTGGAAGGGGAATGGATTGTGAGGAGCTTTGGGAACGACAATCTCTATTTCCACTACTTCATGATGCGTGCCGAGATGTATCGCGTATTGAACTACTCGTTTCGGACGTTGCTGGGACTATTGCCTAAAGTGGTAGAAGTTTCGCTGAAATACCTGGATCGGGCACCTTACTATCGCAAGATTGTTGTAGTCAAACGCCGTGGAGCGGCCGGTGCCCGCGCAAATTGCCAATCCTGAAGGCTTCAACAATTGACCCTTTTGCCTTGCGTAAGGACAGAAAGTTGTCAGATTTAGCTTAGCGTCATCGTCAGCTTCGAAGGAGATCACCACGAGATATTCAATTGTCACTCCAACCATATGTCGGCCGTCGTTATTGCGGTTGTGCGAAACCGTAAACGGGCAAACCCAAACGGATTGGGAACACTTGGTGGTAATTGATTTACCTGAAGCGGAGATGACTCAGAGCCAGCGAGAAATCATAGGCTCGGTTCCAGAGAACGTGAATAGAACATTCTCGCACTGCGGAAGGCGTCATAAGAACTATGGGCACACCTGTCGGCATCAGATATGGTCTCATGTCAAAGGAGAATATATATTGTATGTCGATGACGACGATTATCTTGCGGACGCTGACATATTGCGGACATTGGATGCGGTTACCCAAGAGTGGGCGGTTTTCGCTATGCTGAGGCACGGAAAGAAGTGGCTTCGTCTGCCCCCGGGTACAGGCAAGACTAGCACCGGGGGGTTCATCCATCGCAAGGCAATTGGCAGGTGGCCAGACTTAGACTTATACGAGGCAGACGGCTCCTTTGTGGAGGAACTGGCGAGACGACATCCCTATCAAGTGTTGGACTCTAGGCCCCTGATCGTTCAGCCGCAAAGTAGTTGCGGCGTATCCAATGCCAATACCAGCTTGGGAAGGATGCAGGCGAAGATTGTGTCTTACCGTCTCCGCCTACGTCATTCATATAACAGCTAGGCTGAGTTTGCTCGATTATGCAACTCCCCCAGCCGCCCCCATTTGAGAACCGCGGGCGGCTAAGACCTTGGCATGCCATCGACATGTAGCTAGACGACAATGGACGAAGCGCGCCTGACCGCCGAACTCGTCGAGGCTATGTCCCGGGCAAAACCAGAGGACCGTAGCTCCCCGAATCTAAGTCATGTGTATGAAGTCTCTTAATTTCATTTCCTGCACTCGCTTTCCAGGTTACGCGCTGCTTTTTTTGTCGGCAGTGTACCCCATGGTTTCCTCGCTGCTGCTCTTTAAGGCTACGCTCCTGAGCGTCATCGTCGTGACAGTATGTATCCTGACGTTTACGACGCTGCAGCTGGGATTACATTCGTCCGTCGTCATCTGGACGGTATCATTGTCGGCGCTTGGATTCGTGTTTGTTATGGAGGGCTTGCTTGCAGGAATGCCCGGGGCGTCGGCGCAAATCGGAGTCTATACCATATGGCCTATTTTGTATCTTTTGATGATAGCCGGCATCCGCAGTGAGGAAACTCTGGTAGGTCTGACGCGCACATTAGTCATTTCGACAAGTTTTGTTGCCTTTTTCTCAGTCGTCTACATGCTTATTGCGACAAGCGTCCTACCGGAAAATAGATATTTCGATCTAGTGTCCTTTAATTGGGAATCGCAGATGATTTCTCTGCACGAAGGATACATTAGCATGCAATATCCCGGTCTAAACTCTTTGCCGTTTCTTGTCCCATTCTCATTGGCCGTGCTAGTTACCTGCTCTGGGCGCAGGCGACAAACGTTGATTTCTCCAGTTTGGGCCTGGATAGCTTTGGGAGCGGGACTCGAAGCAGTCTTATTGTCAGGCCGTCGCGCGCTACTCCTTGTAACAATGTTATCGCCTCTGGGAATATTAGTGTTTAGCCGCTTTCAGCCCGCTGCAGAAAAACACTTGCACAGGAAAGGTCTCTTTCGAATTGCGACGACTGGAATTCTGGCGCTCATAGTTTCCATGTTCTGTTTGAATGCTCTATCTGGGATCAGCGTGAGTGGCCTATATGAGAGAGTCTCGGTCGGTTTCGACTTCACTCCTAGCACCGATGACAACGGTGCGAATGAAAGGCGTAAGCAATTCCATGCGTTAGTCGCAGGCTGGATGGAAAACCCGATATTTGGTGCTGGACATGGATCTCCTGCCTACGGTTCCGTTCGATCAGCGCTTCAGCCTTGGTCTTATGAGCTAAGCTACATGGCCCTGTTGTATCAGACCGGCATAGTAGGCGTCGTGGCGTATGCCTCGGGTATCTGCTGGATATTTTGGATGGGCATTCGTGTTATTAGAGCGGGAGGGCGCCTTTCTGCCCTGATGTTAGCTTGTTTGACAGGTATGTCATCTATGCTAATTGCGAACGCAACGAACCCTTACATGGACTATTTTGATGGTATGTGGGTGATTTTCTTTCCGCTGGCGGTGATTAATTTTTCACTTTTGAGATCTCGTGCGTTTAAACAGGTCACATCACTCCGAGATTTGACCTTATTGAGTTGTCATTAGAGAACGGATTGTGTTTTTTCCAGCAATGGTCAACTCTAACAATGTTCGTCATAGAGTGGCTGAGAGGTGAACACTCCAGTCGCTATCAAACTTGGGGTTGTGATCCAGTGAAGGAATCATGAGCATTTCGCATATTCGGCGGCTCTCGGCCACATTGCAGTCGCAAGGATTGATTGGCACTGTTGCGACTATCGCGAAACGGCCAGTACGCTCCACCGCGGTATTCCGCGAGCAGGTTCTTGGCGGGAAGGGGCTCGAAATCGGCGGGCCGAGCCCATTCTTTCGCACTTTTCTGCCCATTTATGAATGTATTGCGTCGCTCGATAATTGTGTATTCTCCAACAACACAATTTGGGAAGGCGAAGTTAGCGAGGCTTTTGCCTATCATCCATCGCGGCCACATGGCCGCAATTACATTACCGATGGTAGTAATCTCAGCCAGTTTCCTAACGGAGCGTATGACTTTGTATTGTCATGTCACAATCTTGAGCACATTGCTAATCCGATAAAGGCGCTTAAGGAATGGATACGAGTAACCAAGCCGGGCGGCGTTATCATTTTGGTATTGCCTGACCGCCATAGGACGTTCGATCACCGTCGTCCTCCAACCCCGATTGGTCACATGCTCGATGATTATGCACGGAACGTGACTGAAGATGATGCGACACATCTCGCAGAGATATTGGCCAAGCATGATCTGCGCAAGGACCCGGGGGCGGGCACGTGGGAAAACTTTCGTCAACGTTCCCTGAATAATTTGCAGCTTCGTTGCTTGCATCATCATGTTTTCGATAAAGACAACATCCAGCAATTATTAGAGATCTTGGGTCTCACGGTGAAGGTTATTGAAGCGGCACTCCCTTTCCACATCGCTGCGCTGGCGCAATTGCCGAATCCTGCACGACAGGCGAGACAAAACGCCTCAGCCAAAGATTCTGAGTTGGTGACTGCGCAATAGTTCGGTGTGCGAAAACGATAAAGCGGGCCTAAAAGAGAGATTAAATTGCAAGCGCAGCCATTAGTTTCGATTATTACTACGACCTACAACCATTCTCACTTCATCCGCAGGTGTGTTGATGGCGTGCTGTCACAGACCTATCCTCACTGGGAGCAGATCATTATTGATGACGGCTCAACGGATGACACCGGTGAGATCGTGTGCGGTTATCGGGACCCTCGCATCCGGTATGAGCGTCAGCCTAATAAGGGTCCCTTTGAGTTAGCGGCAACTTACAATCGCGCTCTGGAATTGGCCAAGGGCGAGCTCATCGCGATACTAGAAGGAGACGACTTCTGGCCTTTGGGAAAGTTGTCGGCTCAGGTGCCGGAGTTTGCCGATCCCGATGTTGTGCTGGCGTATGGCGAGGCTGTGGATGTAAGTGCGATTGGTGAAGAACAGAAGATGGCGAGTCATACTACCCGCTTAAGAAAACAATTGCCGTCTAAGGTGCTGTGTAACAATCCGGCAGGATCGGCCACCCGCCACATGTTGCTGGCCGAAGGGCGTTCGTTGGTTAGTCCGTCGACTGTCATTCTGCGTCGCAGTGCGCTGGAAATGATTGGAGGGTTTCAGGATGTGCCGGGTCTGCCGCTTACTGACTATCCGACTTTCATCGAACTCAGTCTAAAAGGGCTCTTTCACTATTCGCCGGCGACACTCGGGTACCGTAGGCGCCACGAAGAGTCGATCACGGTGCATCACAGCCGCACCATCTACGAGAAAGTTTCTGAATTTACCTTGCAGTTCCTCGCCAGCCATTGGGAACAAATCCCACTCTCAGCGTTCGAGTTGCACTCACTCAAGGAGAACTGGCGGGGAGCCGAGGACAAGCTGCATTTTTCGGAAGGACGCGCCCTGCTGTTACAAGGTTTGTGGTCTGACGCGAGACGACATTTTCAGCGCGCAGCAAAGTCAAGCAGCAGCGGAGTTCGTCTCGCCGCGATCGCTGGCTTTATATGTTCTTGTTTGCACACTGACATCGAACCTCTAATGAAATTAGGTGGACGAGCAGACCTTCGAGGACAAGCAAGGTCGCTGGGAACTGCTTCTTAGACCTATACCCGGTTGAGTCGCAAATGCAGGGACTGCTAATTCTAATGCTGTTGCTAATCGAGGTCGCGGTTCTCTCGCGCCTTGACAACAAGCGCTTTGGTACCTGGGTCACGCCATTTAATGCTCTGGCTTTTCCCTACACCGCAGTTGTGTTGCTGGCCTATTTTATTGGGCCCGTGCTGGATTTTGTGCCGCTGTACATGCCTTCCGTTCTGATCTGGATTGTTGGCTTGTTCCTTGTTTGGGCAGCCGGCGCCTTATTAGGATGGGGCATATTGGACCTCAGAGGCACACCAAGCAGTCGCGACGTATCTCCAATCGCAACCCTCTACGATTCCGAGGCAGTCCGCCTCGCAACAATTCTGGCCTGGATCGCTATGCCGGTGATGTTGTATGGGCTGTTCAGCTTGGTTACAGCCGCAGGTGGCTGGGCTCAATTCGGAACAGAAGATTTTAGAGAGGAGTACTCACACGGAGTACACGCACACGCTGAGGTTTTGGCAACACTGCTCTCGATACTCTTGATCGGAACATATCGGCGCGGCCAAAGGTGGTCGCTATTTGTCATCGGCTCGCTTGTGCTGTGCATAATTGCCTCTCGTTCCAAGGGCCACATAATGGAAGTAATCGCCGGCGGACTGTTGTTCCGTGTAATGCGAGGGACCTTACGTATTTCGGTACAAAAAGTAGCCTTCCTGGCCTGTGGAACTTACATTGTGTTTAATTTCGCTTATGTGCTTGGCATATTGGCGATATCACCGGAGAATGTCCTTAACAGTGATACATACGTAAACCTTGCAAGGCACTACTTCTATTATTTGTGTGCCGGACCCCTAGCGTTGGGCGAGGCGATCAAATTAGGAGTAATGGATGTAGGCGGCGACTGGACGGCGATCTTCGCGCCGTTCATAAATCTCCATCGCGCCTTGCTTCATTCGGGAAGCATTGTCGAAGCCGGGAGCGCGCACGGAAAGGGTATGATTACCGGTCTTGTCTCAAACAATGAGGTGGGCGTTAACGTTTACACGTTCTTCGGTACGCCTTATCTATAGTGGTGCTTGGCGTAGTTCTGCTGTTTTGCACTCGCGCACGCGTAAGACCAAGGCGGCGCCTTGTCGTTATTAAAGCTAGCTCGGCATGCGGGTAGGGCCTTATTTCTGCGTCTATGGGTAACATCGTATCTAGCACGGCGGAAAGTGCCAGAAGTAGCGCTGCGCAACCCGCGGGCGACTTTGAGTTGACTCCGTCAGTGGTGCTTATCTGCGTAAAATACGGCTCAGACGGCGAGGCCGCACGATACTATGGATCCCTTCGCCAGTTGCAGGGGCAGGAAAATCTGCGAGTACTGGTAGTCGACAATACCGATGATGTCGCGGGAACCGAACCATGGGTTGACAGCAACTTTGCATTTCTTCGTGCTCAGGAAAATCTCGGATACTTTGGCGGCGCTCGGCGGGGCATCTCCAAATATCTGGAAGAACATCCTTTGCCCGATTGGGTCATTGTTTCTAACGTCGATTTGCTCATCACGGACCCACAGTTTCTCCAGAAACTCGCTGCACTGAAGACGGGACCTCGTGTGGGAGCGGTGGCTCCGAGGATCGCATCCGCCTTGACTGGAAGAAACCAGAATCCTTTCATGCGAAGCCGTCCCTCGGCTATGCGCATGCACCTTTACAAGTGGTTGTACCGGAGCTGGCTTGCGCTTAACGCTCACGAGTTGGCCTCCGCTGTCTTTCATTGGTCGCGAAGCGCCGTTACTCAGGTTGCGCGGACCAAGGCGAACCCCAGTCGGGATTTGAGCCGGAAGATATACGCTCCGCACGGTTCGTTTGTGGTCTTGTCAAAGGAGTATTTCCGGGTCGGAGGCTCGCTCGACTTTCCGTGCTTTCTTTTCGGCGAGGAAATCTATCTTGCCGAGAGTCTAAGAATGCTTGGCCTGGACGTCATTTATGAGCCGTCGCTAGAGGTTGTGCACCAGGAACATAAGTCCACCAAATTGCTGAAGTCTCGCAAGCTGGCCCGGTTTGTAGCATCTTCCGCTGCCTATTGTGCCGACACTTACTTTCCCTTGAAGCAGGCGCGATAACAAATGTATGACTAGCATAAGCGTATCGGTCATCGTGCCGATCAGAAACGAAGAACGTTACATTGAGGATTGTCTGCAATCTCTGTTGCGGCAAACCTATCCTTCTGCGTCTTACGAAATCATTGTGCTTGATGGAAGGTCATCGGACAGGTCGAGAGAAATCGTTGACGGGCTGTGTAGGGAATTACCGCACTTATATTGCATTGACAATCCTGCGGGCACGGCACCCGCGGCGATGAATATCGGAATCCGCCACGCCAAGGGTAAAGTTATCATTCGCGCCGACGGCCACAATTTCTATCCGGAAAACTACATTGAGAATTGCGTCAAATACCTTGAGCAGACCGGAGCTGACAATGTGGGAGGCCCGTGGCTGACCGTGCCGGCCGATAATACGCTCGGCGCGCGTCTGGTCGCGGCCATGCTCTGCAATCCCTTTGGAGTCGGCGATTCACGTTTCCGCACCAGTTCGAAAGAGGGCTTCGTTGAGACAGTTCCTTTCGGTGCTTTCCGCCGCGAGGTCTTCAACCGGGTTGGAATGTACAACGAAAAGCTGGTCCGAAACCAGGACAACGAACTGAACGCACGAATCCGGAGAGCGGGCGGCAGAATTTACCAGACGCCGGCCTTGCAAACCACATATCACCCAGTCGGCGGCTTCCTGCAACTTGTGAAACAGACTTACAGAAACAGCCAGTGGCACATTTTCAGTGTAAAAGAGAACTCCCATGCGATGGGCTTGCGCCACTTTGTGCCGGCCATGTTCCTGATCTGTCTGGCAGGGTTATTTCTTACTTCAGCAATGGCCAGTTGGGCGAGGTATGCGCTGGTCGCGTTTGTTGGCTTTTATCTACTAACCGGTATAGGTTTTGCAATTAGACAAATCCGTAACCGGGACCCGTTGGTCGTACTCACCTTACCCGCTGCGTGTTTTGTTTTTCACCTTGCATATGGCTTGGGAACCCTGGTCGGGTTGCAATATCTGTTTTTCAGTCCACCCTCGACGCCGATCCGCGCCGGACAGATTGTACGTGAATACTAGCGACATCCAGGCTAATCGAAAAATGACCACAAAGGCTATTGCGATCAGAGTTCCATTCCACGCCGCGGCGATGGGCGAGGAAGAGGTTCAAGCTGTGTCGGAGGTCATCCGCTCGGGATGGCTAACCATGGGGGCACGGACATTTGAATTTGAACGTCAGTTTGCCTCTTATGTCGGCGCGCCGTATGCGATTGCGGTTTCGTCATGCACCGCCGGGTTGCACCTGTGTCTTGAGGCTATTGGGCTAAAGCCGGGTGACGAGGTGCTGGTACCCACCACGACCTTTACTGCAACCGCCGAGGTCGTAACCTATCTGGGTGCGCGGCCGGTACTGGTCGATATAGATGCGCAAACCCTGAATCTTGACGTCGTCGACGCGACACGAAAGATAACTGCACGTACGCGCGCCATTATCCCAGTACATTTCGGCGGTCAGCCTTGCGACTTAGCCGAGATTCAAGATCTGGCCCAGACTCACAAACTGCATGTCATAGAAGACGCCGCCCACGCTCTTCCCGCCTCATATTGCGGCAAGCCGATCGGGTCTATTAGTGAGCTCACCGCGTTCAGCTTCTATGCGACTAAGACGCTCTCCACCGGCGAAGGGGGAATGGTCACTACCAGTAATGAAGACTATGCGCGACGCATGCAGGTTATGCGCCTGCACGGAATCAGTCGAGACGCATGGAAGCGGTATAGCGCAGAAGGCTCGTGGCACTACGAAGTGGTTGAGGCGGGATACAAGTACAATCTCACGGACATACAGTCCGCCCTTGGCATTGTTCAGCTTAGTAAGTGCGACGCAATGAACCAAGCACGAAATAGGATCGCGAAACGCTACACGCAGGAATTCAGCTCCATCGATGCGCTAGAACATCCTGAAGTATTGCCGGACCGGACCACATCATGGCACCTCTATGTCTTGCGCCTGCGACTGGACAGACTAAGGACTGACAGAGGCAGGTTTATTCAGGAGCTAGGTGAGCGGGGAGTTACAGCGAGCGTCCACTTCATTCCTCTTCACCTGCAGCCCTTCTATCAAAAAGCATTTGACTACAAAGCAGGTGATTTCCCCATGGCAGAACAGGAGTACCAACGCTGTCTATCTTTGCCGATTTTTCCAACTATGACGGATGAAGAAGTTGAACAGGTCATCTGGGCAGTGCGGGATGTTGTGAGTTGCTGGTCCAAGTGAGTGCCGTAACCCTCAAACACATTTGGAAATAGTGTGGAAACATTGAATCCATCAGTAATAGAGGCGAATGAAGTCCGGCCCGATTCGGCGAACGGCCTTTACCGGCGTGCGGGAAAGAGAGGACTAGACACTCTCGTGTCGGCGATGATGCTGGTTGTAATGTCGCCCCTGTTGCTCATTGTCTGCGCGCTGGTGAAGCTAACCTCACCAGGCCCGGTGTTTTACCGTCAAAAGCGGGTCGGGGAAGGCGGAAAGCAATTCAAGATTGTGAAATTTCGGTCGATGGTAGTAGATGCCGATCGCCGGGGACCCGGACTGACTTCAGCAGGCGACTCTCGAGTGACCAGATGTGGAGCGGTGCTGCGTCGGCTAAAGATCGACGAACTACCACAGTTCTGGAACGTACTCATAGGTGATATGAGTTTGGTCGGCCCACGGCCTGAACTTCCAGTCTACGTTGCAAACTATGATTCGCGGCAACGAGCCGTGTTGACGGTACGGCCAGGCATAACCGACAGCGCGTCGATTGCTTTTCGCTGGGAAGAAGATCTGCTGGCGCAAAGATCTAATCCGGAGCAGTTCTATAAGGAAGATATTCTACCTCGTAAGCTCGCTCTCAATCTGGAATATATAGCGAACATATCGCTGCAATACGACTTTCTGCTGATAGTACGGACCGTACGTTGTCTGTTCTCTTTTTCATCGGCCAATCACAAAGACTAGTTCTTCCGTTCCGGTTCAATTGTGAGCGATAACACGCCGGGTAGCTGTTTTCCTGGCGTCTTCCGACGAACATTATGATCAAATATGCTCAGAAGTTTCTACGCACGCACTCATGGTTTGTGGCCATATTTCAAGCCGGCCTAATTGCTTTTTCTCTGGTTCTTGCGTGGCTGTTGCGCTTCGACTACAGTCTGCCTGACCGGCGAAGCCTA
>Ga0207695_10003916_pt1 | contig 20603 bp, 25 predicted proteins | sample KBSC54metaG_FD_184354 | JGI IMG/M metagenome (GOLD analysis project Ga0207695, IMG submission 184354) | Corn rhizosphere microbial communities from Kellogg Biological Station, Michigan, USA - KBS C5-4 metaG (SPAdes) (version 2) | ecosystem: Host-associated > Plants > Roots > Rhizosphere > Soil...
AGACCTTCCCTCAATTGGGAGAAATCGAGATCGACAGCGCCTGGGGCGGTTTTGTCGATTGCACGCCGGACGCAGTGCCCGTGGTGTCGCAAGTGGATGGCGTCGAAGGCCTGGTCCTCGCGGCCGGCTGCTCCGGTCACGGCTTCGGCTTAGGGCCGGGGCTCGGCTATCTCGCAGCAGACCTCCTTGTGAACGACACGCCGTGCGTCGATCCAACACCGTTCCGGCTATCGCGGCTGGTGGACGGTTCGAAGCTGGACATCGCCGCCATCTGAAATCGACCCGGAAGCGAGGCTCGGATGCGCAAGATCATTCGCGGCGGGAGCGATACTGTTTGGGTCGTTTTCTGCCGGCCTGCTTTGCGGACGCAAGGCGCCAAAGCACGTGCCTGCAGAAGAACACGCCGACTTGGGTGAGCGCCTACGGGCAATCGTCCCGAGCGGCGGGCGTAAACGGCAGATAAGTTCCGAATGTCCGAGTAGCCTGCTCCATCAGCCATACGGAGTGAACCCATGGGCGGTGGCGAGACGAGGCGCGGGAAACCGCAGCGCAGCGTGCTTCAGAAATCGAAGCGGATCATGAGAGGCTGCTACTTGCGCCGCCCCGTGCCCAATTAACCCGGTGATGATCGAACCCTGGGTCTACCCTGTCCTCACGGCCGTTGCGATCCTGGCCGGGTTCGTTGACTCAATCGCGGGCGGGGGCGGCCTCATCACCATGCCGGCACTCCTGTCGTGCGGCATTCCGCCGCTGCAGGCACTCGGCACCAGCAAGCTTCAGTCGACAATGGGCACTGCGGTGGCGCTGTCCAACTATGGCCGCTCGGGCCTGCTCGATTGGCAAGCACACAAGTGGAACGTTGCGGCCGTGTTCGCGGGCGCTGCCGCCGGAGCGCTGGTAGTTCAGATGATTGACGTGCGCGCCCTGGCTGTCATCATCCCGGTGCTGCTCGGGGCCGCCGCGGTCTATGTGCTGCTGTCCCCCCGGATGACCGATGAGGACGCGCACCAGCGGCTCAGCCCGAAGGGCTACGCACCGGTTGCGGGCGCAATCGGCGCCTACGACGGCTTTTTTGGCCCCGGCACGGGCAGCTTCTTCACCACCAGTCTTGTCGGGCTGCGCGGTTATGGCCTCACCCGTGCCACAGCCCTCACCAAGCTCTTCAACTCCACAAGCAACGTCGCCAGTCTCCTTCTGTTCGTGTTTGGCGGCAAGATCCTGTGGCTGCTCGGGCTGTGCATGGCGGCGGGGGCGATGAGTGGCGGCTGGCTCGGCTCGCACACGGCGATCCGCTTCGGCGCCAGGCTCATTCGGCCCCTGCTGGTGGTCATATCGCTGGCACTGACCGCGCGGTTGCTGTGGGGCACGCTTGCGTGATTGCAGATCTGGCGACTCCGCCCACCGATGAGAGAGGCAGCGACGCATGAAACGAAACCGCTCCGAGCACCGTTCACAGTCGAACGATAATTCGGGCTCGCGAAAGGCGAGCGGAGTGACTGACTGCGGTAGAAATAGGCATCCCCTCAAACAGTTGGATCGGCAAAATGACCGATCCGAAAAACTCGCATCGCTGCTCCAGGCAAATGCCGCGCTAACTGTCAGCCTGAGCGAAGATTATATTCGGTCAGTTCTTGCCGCGCGCCGAGCGAGAAGGCGCATTCTTGGCGAAGAGCTCTTTTCCGACCCCGCCTGGGATATCCTCCTTGAGCTTTATGCTGCGAAGCTCGGCCACCGCCAAATCTCAACGGAGGACCTCGCGCGGTCATCCGGCACGCCGCTGTCCACAACCACGCGGTGGATTGCCACCCTGGAACAACACGGACTCGCCCGGCGTGGGCGCGATGAAAAGGAGGTCGTTTACACCCAGATCAGCCTAACGACGGAGGGCGCCTCAAGACTGGAGCGGCTGGCTGATGAGTGGGGCTCTACGTTCGTATCGATCTGACCGATGCCCACTGCATCGCCAGGAGGGCTCCTTCGCCAGCGCCATTAGGCGATACACGGCGCGGGCGGCCTAGGCGGCTCGAACGAGAACACCAACGGTCTGCTGCGCCAGTACTTCCCCAAGGGCACGAACCTCAGCGTCCACTCACAGGAGCGGTTGGACGAAGTCGCGACAGCTTAATGGGAGACCACGCAAGACGCTCGGCTTTGAAACTCCGGCTGAACGCTTTGCACCGTGTGTTGCGATGACCGACTGAAACGGCAACCCAAAACGGACACTCAGCTAATGCTACGCCAAAGTCGGATCGCAAATATCCTCCGCTGATCGCCCGTCCGAACTTGAGCGATTTGGCGGCGCAATTTTCCCACAGGGGTCCATCAGTACGAACAGCACATTTTCCGCCCTGCCTGCCGATCAATACCGACAATTAGACGCCACTTTCAAACCCGTAGCACCTTGTAAATCAACAGTTTACTAGAACATGCTCGTGTTGACATCGCAGGGGTCGCAAGTTCAATCCTTGCCACGCCCACCATTTTCATCCCCGATTTGACCCCATCGTCAGCACGACCTTCCCGACATGGTCGCCGGCATCCATTCGCGCGTGCGCCTTGGCGGCCTCGGCGAGCGGGAAGGTAGAATCGATCACCGGCCTCAGGCGCCCGCCCTCCGCAAACGGCCAGACGGTGCGAGCGATCTCGTCCGCCACCAGGGTCTTGAACTCCACCGAGCGTGGGCGCAGCGTCGAGCCGGTCAGGACAAGCCGCCGCCGCATCACGTCGGGGATGGCGATCTCCGACTTGGCCCCGCGCTGAAAGGCGATGGAGACGTGCCGTCCGTCGTCGGCCATGCAGGCGATGTTGCGCGGCAGATAGTCGCCGCCGATCATGTCGAGCACGACCTCGACCCCTCGCCCGCCGGTCGCCCGCTTCACTTCCTCGACGAAATCCTGGGTCCTGTAATTGATCGCCAGTGCAGCGCCCAATTCCTCGGCGCGGGCGCACTTCTCGTCGCTTCCGCAAGTGACGTAGGTGGTCAGGCGGAACAGCTTGCCGAGAGCGATCGCCATCGTGCCGATCCCGCTGGTGCCGCCGTGGACCAGCACTGAGTCCCCTTCGGCCGCAAATCCGCGCTCGAAAAGGTTCGACCAGACGGTGAAGAGCGTTTCCGGGATCGCCGCAGCCTCTGTCGGGGACAGCACTTCCGGCACCGGCAGGCAGGTTCCGGCCGGCGCCACGCAATATTCGGCATAGCCGCCGCCGGCGACCAAGGCGCACACGGTCTGGCCGAGGAGCGCCCGGGCTCCCTCTCCCGCCTCGACCACCTCACCGGCGATCTCGAGACCGAGTATGTCCGGCGCTCCCGGCGGCGGCGGATAAAGGCCGCGCCGCTGCAATATGTCGGGCCGGTTGACGCCCGCCGCAGCGACCTTGATCAGTACCTCGCCCTTGCCGGGCCGTGGCACCGGCCGCTCGACCAGAGCCAGCTCCTCGGCTCCGTCGGGTTGCGGTGCGACGACGGCCTGCATGACCGCTGGGATGGCGCTTTTGTCCACTTTCAGACTTATTGACTCTGGCATCGGGAGGGTCAACGCTTCGCAAATGGATTTGGACGACCTCTTTCCGAGCAAGCCCGACGATCCGCTTGTTGCGTTGGGGAAGCAGGATCTCGACCCGATGTCGCAGGACGAACTGGCCGAACGGATCGAGGCGCTGAAGGCCGAGGTCGCGCGGGTCGAAGCGCATATGGCGCGGGTCCAAGCGCACCGTTCTGCGGCGGAAGAGCTGTTTCGGAAGAGCTAGCACGAAGGCTCGATGCGGCACGGCGGCTAATGTCCGCTTTCGACCCAAAAGGGACATTAGCGGTGCTGGCGAGCGGGAGGTCAAATCCGCAGGACGCGGATGCTTACGACCGTAATGTACTGCCACAGAAGGATGTCCGCGATGACAAGAGGGGTGAAGACGATACCGGCAAAGTGGCTATCGGAGCCTGGAAGGGCAGAAACGAGCCAGTAATGAACCCCTCCCGCCAAAATCATCGCGATCCAGAAAGTCACACGTGTTCGCCACTGGCGAAGGGTGATGAACACAACAGCAATCGCGCTTACCGACAAGCTTCCGAAGAATGCGTGCAGAGCGTTCCCCGTCAGATAGATGATTAGAGCAAAGAACGGCAACCCGAATGACAAGGCGACCCACCAGAGCCATTTCGGATATGCATCGGCGTCTGGGAATTTCACCTCTTGTGTGGTCAACACGCTGATTCTCCGCCGCTACTAGAAAGCATTTGACGACTGAGGTCGTCAACGGCGGCTTTCCACCCTTTGCGGACATTAATTTACGGTGACAAATTTACGGTGACAGTTTACTAAATTCGCTGTCGTCCCGCGACTTCTTTGGCCCCCGTTTCCCCGGCCTCAGACGGCGTCCCGTTCGTTGCTCGAGCTCGGCCAGCCAGCGCTCGCTCCCCACCGGCCGACCGGTGCTCTCGCTCTTGCGAAGCGCCGCCCAACCCGCGTCGTCAATTTCACTCGGCCGGTCAAGCAGAGCCTTGAAATCGCCGTATCGCTCCAGCAACGGCGTGACCATCACGAGCACATCATCCTTCCGCTCGAGATGGGCGCGCACGCTCGACCAAGGCCAATCTTCCGGCCGCCTCACCAACCCCGCCCGAACCGGATTCAGCGAAACGTAGCGGGCGGCGGCCATCAGATGCGCTTCGTCCATCGCGACCGCCCCGAAGCGACCCTGCCACAGATGACCGGTCCATTGGTGGCGGGCGTTGATGATCCCAGTGTAGCGGCGATGCCCATCAGCGAAGGTGCGTCGAAGCCCGTCTTCGTCGGCGGGAACGAGGATCAGATGAACGTGGTTGGGCATCAGGCAATAGGCCCAGATTTCGCTTCCAGCCCGTTTGGCGGCGTCGCCGATGGTGGTGCGGTAGCGCTTGTAGTCCGCATCTTCGAAAAAGGTGCGCTCGCGGCGGTTGCCACGCTGCGTGACGTGGTAAGGGATGTGCGGAATGACGATACGCGCGAGCCGGGCCATGAGACAATTTCCTCAGACGATCCGGCACGTCTTTTTCGGTGACAGTTTATTTAATTGTCAAGCGTTCTGCATAAGGCGCGCGGCGGGCTTACCTCAATTAAGTAAACTGTCACCGAAAGACTACCTGCTCACCCTCCTTCCCTCATAAATTGGGGATAAGGAGGCACGCGCCCCTTGATTGAGCGTTGCCCGAGTATGACATTGCTCTTCCAAGAGAGCCCGGGGTTCTCCCGGAGCGGTGGGAGTAACCGTTTCAATGCCTAGTTTCGCTGGCCAACTCGAAACAACCCTGCACAATGCGCTCGGCGAAGCCAGCAAGCGCAGGCACGAGTATGCGACCCTTGAACATCTTCTGATCGCGCTGATCGATGACGAACACGCCTCCAAGGTGATGTCGGCCTGCGGAGTCAACCGCGACGAGCTTCGCGCATCGGTGAAGCATTATCTCGACAATGAGCTGGGGGCGCTTGTCGCCGACAGCAGCACCGACCCGACTCCGACAAGCGGTTTCCAGCGCGTGGTTCAGCGCGCCATCCTTCACGTCCAGTCTTCGGGCCGGGACGAAGTGACGGGCGCCAACGTGCTGGTCGCGCTCTTTTCGGAGCGGGAGAGCTACGCGGTCTATTTCCTGCAGCAGCAGGACATGAGCCGGCTGGATGCCGTGACCTACATCAGCCACGGCGTCGGCAAGGGCGAGACACCCGCCGAGGCGCGGCCTCCCGAGGGCAATGAGGAAAAGACCGAGAAGGAGGGCAAGAAGGAAAGCGCCCTCAAGCAGTTCACGATCGATCTCAACGAGAAGGCGCGGACCGGGAAGGTCGATCCGCTGATCGGGCGGATGCCCGAGGTCGAGCGGACGGTTCAGATCCTCTGCCGCCGGTCGAAGAACAACCCGCTCTACGTCGGCGAGCCCGGGGTCGGCAAAACCGCAATCGCGGAAGGGCTGGCGCGCAAGATCGTCGAGGGCGATGTTCCCGACGTGCTCAAGGGCGCGACCATCTACTCGCTCGATATGGGCGCGCTTCTGGCCGGGACCCGCTACCGCGGCGATTTCGAGGAGCGGCTGAAGTCGGTCGTGTCCGAGCTCGAGAAGATGCCGGACGCGATCCTCTTCATCGACGAGATCCATACGGTGATCGGCGCCGGAGCCACGTCCGGCGGAGCGATGGACGCGTCGAACCTGCTAAAGCCTGCGCTCTCCTCGGGCGCGATCCGCTGCATCGGGTCGACGACCTACAAGGAGTTCCGCAACCACTTCGAGAAGGACCGGGCGTTGCTTCGCCGGTTCCAGAAGATCGATGTCAACGAACCGACGATCGAGGATACGATCAAGATCATCGCGGGGCTTCGCGCCGCGTTCGAGCTGCACCACAATGTTCGCTACACGACGGACGCGGTGAAGAGCGCGGTCGAGCTTTCGGCGCGCTACATCCACGACCGCAAGCTGCCCGACAAGGCGATCGACGTGATCGACGAGGTCGGAGCGATGCAGATGCTGGTGCCGCCGAGCCGCCGCAAGAAAATCATCACGCCGAAGGAGATCGAGGCGGTGGTCGCGACCATGGCTAGGATCCCGCCCAAGTCGGTTTCGACCGACGACAAAAGGGTGCTCGGCAACCTCGAGGCAGACCTGAAGCGGGTCGTGTTCGGGCAGGACCTGGCGATCGAGAAGCTGGCATCGGCGATCAAGCTGTCGCGCGCCGGGCTTCGCGAACCGGACAAGCCGATCGGCAATTACCTGTTCAGCGGGCCCACCGGCGTCGGCAAGACCGAGGTCGCGCGGCAGCTTGCCTCGATCATGGGCATTCCGCTGCAGCGGTTCGACATGTCCGAATATATGGAGCGGCATTCGGTCAGCAGGCTGATCGGCGCGCCCCCCGGTTATGTCGGCTACGACCAGGGCGGGCTCCTCACCGACGCGGTCGACCAGCATCCGCACAGCGTTCTACTGCTCGACGAGATCGAGAAGGCGCACCCGGACCTGTTCAACATCCTCCTGCAGGTGATGGACAACGGCAAGCTCACCGATCACCACGGCAAGACGGTCGATTTCCGGAACACGATCCTGATCATGACGACCAATGCCGGCGCATCTGACATGGCGCGCGAGAGCATCGGCTTCGGCGCAGCCTCCCGCGAGGACGTGCAGGAGGATGCGGTCAAGAAGATGTTCACGCCTGAGTTCCGCAACCGCCTCGATGCGATCGTTCCCTTCGCCTACCTGCCGCCGGCGGTCGTCGCCCGGGTGGTCGACAAGTTCATCCTGCAGCTGGAGCTCCAGCTCGCCGACCGCAACGTCCACATCCACCTCGACGACGAGGCCCGGCAGTGGCTGGTCGACCGCGGTTACGACAAGCTCTACGGCGCCCGCCCGATGGGCCGGCTGGTTCAGGAGAAGATCAAGCAGCCGCTCGCCGAGGAGCTATTGTTCGGCAAGCTGGTCAACGGCGGCGAGGTGAAGGTCCGGATCAAGGACAATGCCCCCGCCTTCGAGATCGTCCCCGCACCGCCGAAAGCGGTGAAGGTGAAGCCAAAGAAGGCGAAAGTGCCGGCGAGGAAGAATGCCGGCGGGGACGCTCCGGCGGCGGAATAGCGCCAAGCCAAATCAGGAGGGCTGGGAGTTCGCTCCCGGCCCTTTTGTTTGTGCCCGGATGCCTCAGCTCTTGGACTGAATCTGGATCGTTCCGGTCGAGCCATTTGTTGCCGAGACGACGTGGATCACGAAAGTGTCGCCGTCTTTCGATTTGCCGGTGATCGAGTCCCCAGCTGCCGCGGCTTCCACGCCTTTTTGGCGGAACTGATCCAGGAAATAGGCTTGCGTGTCCTTCGGCGAAGCGGGCGAATTGAACCCGACGTTCACTGTCGATCCGTTGTCGCCGGCCCTGACGTTGAAGCCGTTGAGAGTGCCGCCGGGAATCATCTTCACGCCGTCGATATCGAATTGTCCGTTCTTCATCATCGACTCGGGGATCTTCACATGGCCCTCGGCGAACGGGAAGTTGAACGAGACCTGCCCATTGGCCTGCCCGTTCATCGTGACGGTCTCGTCGCTGTTTTCCGGGTTCTTCAGGCTGGAGTTGCAGCCGGCCAGCAGAGCCGGGATCGCCAGGAACGCTAAACGCTTCATTCGGCACCTCCTGTATTGCAGAGCTAAAACGGTCTTGGAGAAGCGGTCAAGCGAGCGAAACCAAGCGCCGCGACGGTTGTTCAATCCGCGATGCGTCACGATCCTGTAACCATGGCCGAGCAGTCGAAGATCGACTGGAAGGGTATCGGCTATCTTTTTTCGATCGCCGGGGTGCTGTTGCTCGGTGCGCGCTCGTTGCCACGTCCTAACGATCCTTCCTGGTTCTGGTGGGCGCTGATCGGCGGCATCATCACCTCCATTGTTGGTTTCGGGCTGCGTTACCTCGCCCACCTGAAACAGCGGCGCGAACTCATGCGGACGGAAGCCAAGGCCGACGGCAAGAACCCGCGCTAGCTGCGCCAGATGTGTTCCGTCCTATCGAGGTGGAAGGCGATCAGCTCGCCCAGCCGCGAGCTACCGAATGCGGTTCGCAGGGGCCGCTGAACCAGATCGATATCGGCTCCGCAATTGCCTTCGACCAGCGCCGGGCCGTCCTCCAGGATCGCAATGTCCCAACCGACGATCATCCAGTCGCCGAACGCCGAATGCGCGTTTAGCGCCAGGTCGCGGAGCTCGTCCCACATCGGCAGCGGCCGCCCGGTGATCACTGCTCCCGATTCAGGATGGCGGTCGATCCAGGCATTGCGGGGATCGAAACCCGAATAGGTGGCCTGCCCCAACCGGCCATGCTCGATGTCGATGGGAGCGGCGATTGCACCGGCGTGGACATTGTCGGTCGTGACATTGCTGCTGACCGCCATCTTCAGCACCGCGCCGATGATCTCGGACTTCTCCTGCTCATCCAGTGCGGTCAGGATTCGGACCGTGCTCAGGGCGTCGTTACTGAGATCGCGAAGAGCGCGATGGTTCTTCGCCCTCTCCTGGACCAGATAGGGCTGGAAACGCGAGAGCTCGCGCACGCGGCCGATCAGGTCCGGTGCGGAGAGCATCTGGCCTCCAACGCTTCGATAAACGCCATCACCCTGATAATCCCATCGCTCGGCCCCTTTGCCGCCCCTTCCGCAGACAGGCTTGAGGAACAGGTCGGCTTCAAAGGCGCACTCCGCACCGACAGTGCCGCGCAACTCCCCGCCATGGGCCGAAAACAGGACCGGCAGAGTCCTCAGCTGGCGCTTCGCGCAAAAGCGCGCGAACGCTTCCTTGTCGTCCAATGGCGATGCCGATCCGCGGGCCCTTGCCAGCATCTTCATGGTGCTGTGCTTGGTTCCTCCGCGAGTGAGGAACGCGCGAGCCTTCCTGAGTTCACCCGGACGGTAGAGCTCGAAGACATAATACCAGGGTGGCAGCAGTCCGGAGGTGAACGCCAGCCGGAATTGATCGCCGAACTGCCGGATCCTCGAGCGTCCGAAGCGGTCGGCGACAACGCCGCCATCCTTGTAGGTCAGCCAGATGATGCTCGCCACGACCGCGCCGGGCCAGAGCAAGGCTGCAACGATGATATCGATCCACTCGCCGGCATTGGCAGGGCGCCAGAACCGATAGGCGTAAGCGCTTGTGATCGTCCGCGCAGGTTGCGGAAATCGTTCGGGAAACAAAGCGAGATTGGCGAGGAGAGCGAAGCCCGTTGCCCTGCCGAAAACCGCCTCCCCGTGCTTGAGGAATTCCTGCCGGGACTTGTGCAGCATCGCTGCGAACGGTCGCGCCCGCGCAGCTTGCCGCTTCCCAAAAGTGGGTGAGATCGTCGCCATGGTGCCCCGGATGCTTGGTGCGGGCTAAGCAGACGATGGTTCAAAATGGCGGAGCTGCTTCGCCTGCTGCGGCCGATGCAACCAAGTCACCCGACGGGATGTTGATTTTGTCTTCGCGGCGCGGGGAGGAGATTAGTAGCCGATTGCAACCATCTTGAGCCGCGTCGCCATCTGCTGCAAACGCGGATCAGCATCTTTCATTGGGGAGTGAAAAGTGAACAAATTCCGTTGGCTGACTGCAAGCGCGCTGGCGCTCTCTACCGTTCCTGCCCTGGCCCAGAACATGGGCCAATTTTCGACCGAGCGGCTCTCGCAGGTCGACAAGGTCCTGTCTTCCGACGCCTTCCAGGGCCGCGGCACCGCAAGCGCGATCGAACCGACGGTCATCAATTACATCGCGGGCCAGTTCAAAGCCGCCGGAGTCCAGCCGGGCGGCGACATCGTCAACGGCAAGCGCAGCTGGTTCCAGAACGTGCCGCTGCTGGAATCGCAGATCGTCGGAACCCCGCAGGTCAGCCTCAACGAGAACGGCACCATCGTCCCGCTCCAGCAGGGACCGGATATTGCGATCCTCGCGCCGCTCAACGGAGCAAAGCAGGTGGACCTCACCAACGCGCCGCTCGTCTTCGTCAGCTACGGAGTCGACGCGCCTGAACGCGGCTGGAACGACTTCAAGGGCCAGGACATGCACGGCAAGATCCTGGTCGAGCTGATCAACGACCCCGATTTCGAGGCCGCCCCCGGAGAGCCGGTCGCAGGCAAGTTCGGCGGCAAGGCAATGACCTATTACGGCCGCTGGACCTATAAATATGAGGAAGCGGCTCGCCAGGGCGCCGCTGGGGTCATCATCATCCACGAGATCGCGCCCGCCTCCTACCCCTGGGCGGTCGTCCAGAATTCCAACACCAACGCGCAGTTCGACATCGTTCGCGACAATCCGGCGAGCGCTCACACCCAGTTCGAAAGCTGGATCCAGCGGCCGCTGGCGGTTCAGCTTTTCCAGCGATCAGGCTTGGATTTCGAGGCGGAGAAGGTCGCGGCACGCAGTCCGAATTTCCAGCCGGTACCGCTCAAGGCAACTTTGAGCGCTCACTACGCCGCCAACCCGCAGGTCATCACTAGCCACAATGTCGTTGGCTTGCTTCCGGGCAGGACCCGTCCCGACGAGACGGTGATCTACTCCGCCCACTGGGATCACCTCGGGATCGGCAAGCCTGATGCGACTGGCGACCGGATCTACAACGGCGCGGTCGACAACGGCAGCGGTGTGTCGCAGCTGGTCGAACAGGCGCGGCTGTTCGCACATGGGCCGCGCCCCGAACGCTCGATCGTCTTCCTGGCGGTTGCGGCCGAGGAGAAGGGCTTGCTCGGCTCCGCCTACTACGCCGCTCACCCGCTCTATCCGCCCGCCAAGACAGTCGCCGATCTCAACGTCGATGCCTGGTTGCCGGCCGGGCCGGTGAAGAACTTCAGCATGTCGGGCAACGCCAAGCTCGGTCTGCTGGACGATCTCATCGCCGAAGGCCAGCGTGAGGGCCTCTACTTCAGCCCCGATCCAGACCCGGCCGCCGGTCACTTCTACCGGTCCGATCACTTCTCCTTCGCCAAGATCGGGGTGCCGGCGATCAGCGTCGACGAGGGCCGCGACCTGGTCAACGGCGGAACTGCTCGCGGAGACGCGCTCGCCGCGGACTATACCGCGCATCACTATCACCAGCCGAGCGACGAATGGCACGCGGATTGGGATTGGCGCGGAGTCGCGCAGACTTCTTACCTGGTTCACCAGGTGGGCCTGCGGCTCGCCAATTCGCGCGAATGGCCGAACTGGAGCGCGGACAGCGAATTCCGGGCGGCACGCGACCGGACGGCAGCCGAGCGGCAGGGCGGCGCTGCGCCGGCAGTTGCGCCGCGAAAGGGTGAGCGCGGTTGAGCGAAACGCTCGAACCGGCCCTTCCCGACGAGCTTGACCAAAAGGCCGGCCGGCTGATGCACGAGTTGTGCGACCGCAGCCTCACGGTCGCCACCGCCGAGAGCTGCACGGGAGGAATGCTCGCGGCGTTGCTGACCGACATAGAGGGGGCGGGCCACGGCTTCGACCGTGGCTTCGTCACTTACACCAAGCAGGCGAAAACGGACCTGCTCGGGATCGATCCCGGCCTGCTCGATCGCAATGAAGCGGTGTCGGAGGCGGTAGCGAGGGCGATGGCTGAAGGCGCCCTCGAACGCTCCAGCGCCGCAATCGCGCTCGGCGTAACCGGCTTCGCCGGCCCGGCTGGTCCGAACCATGAAGAAGGCCTAGTCCATTTCGCGACTGCCCATCGCGATGGGCCAACGCATCACCGCGTCGAGCATTTCGGTCCTGAGGGGCGCGGCCCCGTGCGCGTCAAATCACTTAGAGTGATGTTGGAGATGCTTGAACAGGCGATCAAAGCCCTGTAGTTCGCGTTTTGTTCCACAAGAAGCAACGGGAGATTCGGAGCGATGGGCGATCTTGTTTTCTACACCAACCCGATGTCGCGCGGGCGCACGATCCGCTGGATGCTGGAAGAGATCGGCGTTCCCTATGAGACGGAGGTGCTCGGATACGGCACGTCGATGAAGCAGGAGCCGTACATCTCCATCAATCCGATGGGGAAGGTCCCGGCAATCAAGCATAACGGCAAGGTTGTCACGGAAGTCGCCGCCATCGTCTGCTATCTCGCCGACGCCTTTCCCGAAGCCGGCCTTGCGCCGCCGACCGACGACCGCGCCGACTATTATCGCTGGATCTTCTTCGTCGCCGGACCGATCGAAATGGCCTTCAGCATCAAGGCCGCGGGCTGGGAACCGGACGCGGACAAGCAGCGGATGTTCGGCCACGGGACCTACGATCTGGCGATCAATACGCTGGAGAAGGCGGTTTCCGGCAAACAGTATATTGCGGGAGACAAGTTCACCGCCGCCGATCTGCTGGTGGGCGCCTACATCGGATTTATGATCAAGTTCGATCTGCTGGAGCCGCGCCCGGCCTTCACCGAATATCTGGAGCGGGTGACGGACCGGGAGGCGCATCGCCGCGCCGCGTCCATCGACGATAATTTGATCGCCGAAATGCAGGCCCAGCAACAGCAGGCGCAGCCTCAGCCGGCCGCGTAAGCCTGCCGTTCGCGCAAAGAAAAAGGGCCGGCGGAGCGATCCGCCGGCCCTTTTCTTTTGTCGATGTTCTGTCGACTAGCGACGCTGTCCCATGAAGCGAAGCAGGAACAGGAACATGTTGATAAAGTCGAGGTAGAGGTTCAGCGCCCCGATGACCGCCGTCTTGGCCATCGCCTCACCGTTCCCCGCGACCACGAAGTAGATGCTCTTGATCTTCTGCGTGTCGTAAGCTGTCAGGCCCGCAAAGAGCAGCACGCCGATCGCGCTGGTCGCCAGCTGCAAGCCCGGTGAGCGCAGAAACATGTTGATGATCAGCGCGACAAACAGGCCGAACACGCCCATGATCAGGAATGAGCCCATTCCCGACAGGTCCTTCTTGGTCGTGTAACCCCACAGGCTAAGGCCCGCGAAACCAGCCGCGACCGCAAAGAATGTCTGCGCGATCGACACGCCGGTATAGACCAGGAAGAGGCTTGAGAACTGGACTCCGACCAGCGCCGCATAAATCCAGAACAGCGCCTGCGCGGTTCCTGCCGAAATCCGATTGATTCCGAAGCTCAGCGCAAACACCACCGCAAGCGGCGCGAACAGCGCGATCCAGAACAGCGGAGTCGCTTGGCCGGTCGCCGGATTCACGATCAGGTTTATCAGGCTGCTGTTGGCAAAACCAAGCGCCACGATGCCCGTCAGCAGGACGCCGGAGGCCATATAATTGTAGACGGAAAGCATGTAGGACCGAAGGCCCGCATCGCGGGTCGCGCGCGGAACGCCTACCGTGGCTGCGGTAAAGCCACTGCGCTCAGTGCCGGTCTGCGGGTCATCCCAGATTGCCATTTCTTCTCCTTTGCGAGGGGCGAATGGCCCCTTCACGCCGTGCATATATCGTGGATGGGAAGGCCTACTTCAAGAAAAAGTGCGAGTAGCTGCTCGCGACCACCCCGTGATGCTTTCTCGGTCGATCCTGCCGGCATCTCTTGTATAGAGCCTGCAATGACGGATCTCTTCGCAACCTCGGAAGCGGCAATCGCCAATTTCGACGTCATCGACGGGCGAATTCCTGTGCTTCTCGTGGACGACATCTTCCGCGATCCCGCTGCCGTCCGAGAGGCCGCGCTGAAGCTCGATTACGCGCCCGGCACCGCTCATTATCCGGGCCGCGTGGGGCGATTTCCGCCGGGCGATCCATCGCTGACAACTTTCCTCAAGAAGCTGGTTTCGCTCGTCCAAGGCCAATATTTGCCGCATATGCCGATGCTTCCGAACGGACAGCGGCTTACCGGCTTTCGCGGCCTCGATACCGATTTCGCGATCACCGACTTTCACCCGGACCAGCTGAGTTCGAAGCAACGCAAACCCCATACCGACGCAGTGCCGGTCTTCGGTCTCATCTACCTCAATGACCCTCCCCGCGGCGGCACCCTGTTTTACCGGCAGAAGAATCCGCGTGAGGAACTTCTGCCCGTCCAGGGCTATCCAACGGCGGAAAGCGACCAGGTCGAACTCAGCTATCGTATCGAGGGACTATTCAACCGGCTGGCGATCTATCCCGGCTTCATACCCCATTCCGGCGAGATCGAGGGCGACTGGATCACCGGCGAAGACCGCTTCCGCAACCCGCGGCTGACTCAGCGGATTCAGTTCTTCATCTGAAGCAGGGCTTCGGTTTTGGGCAGCGGAACTCAATTCCGCGCGAAATAAGCCACCATTCCGGCACCAATTCGCCCCGCTGCGAGGGATGATTCCCGCCATTTCGGAACCAACCGCAAATCCCTCTTAGGCGCCATCGCCGACATTTCGCCTAACAAAGCGAAGGAGGGCGACATGCTTGCTCAACGGTCGGAAACGCAGGTCGGAGCGCCCCTGGATTCGGTTTCATCCAATCGTTCGTGGGCAATCCTCGCCGATCTCCAAAACGCGCACATTCGGCTGATCACCGCGATCAAGGATCTCGCGAAGATCACCGGGCGGCCGTGCAGCGACAAGGTTGAATATTCGACCGTCCGTTTTCGGGTGAGCGAGGCAAGCCTCGCCCGCCGCATCACATTCCGCGCTGCGTGCGACTATCTGCTGCCGATCGCCTCCCCTGCCGACCAGCAGACGATCAGCCGCCTGCGCAGCGCGGATGCAGACCTGGCGAAACACGCCTCCCAGCATGTCCAGCGGTGGACGACGGCGACTGTGGATCTGGATTGGGACGGCTATTGCGTCTCCGCCAGAGAGATGCGGAGCGCGCTCCTGAAACAGATCGAGCTTGAACGCTCGATGCTTTACCCGCTGCTCCACAAGCATGGCGCCAGCCGGCGCAGCCAGGTTCGACTGATCCCGATCGATGAGTTTCTTGCCGAAGAAGCGGCGGCGCATTGAAACATGCTTGCGCTCGCGTTGCTCCTTGCCGGTGCGAGTGCAGGGACCGAAGCCGCACCGCACCCGGCTCCTCCGGTTCGAGCGGAGGCCACGGCAACGGTGCGTATCGTGAGGCCGGCGATCATCTCGGCCGCAACCCGGTCCAGTTCGCCGGCAACATGGCGCGAAACCAATGTACGCCTGCCCGACGGGACAATCGAGCAGGTGCGAGTGGTGGATCTGCCGTGAGCGGCGTTGGAATTCAGTGGCTGGCGAAACCTTCGCGAGTACTGCCAGCGAACACGTCGGGTGCGGCGCCCGCCGCATTCAGGCTCACCAGCCAATCGCCAAGTCTTGCCCTCGCGAGATCGGCATGGGCCGCGATTTCCGGCGGAGCCGAACAGGAATCGAGGATCCCGATTGCCGCTTCCAGATAAAGCAAAGCCGTGTCCGGCGCCCCTTCCCCACAATCAATCATCTGCAATTGCCCCCACTCAAACACTACACACTCATGTCTTCCTACATCCTGCCTATAATCAAAAATTCCTTATCGGAAGTTAATGCGAAAATGAGTAATACTAACTTTCGATATGTATACTATAGTAAACTACTGTATTTGTTTGGATATTAATTCATTTGAAACTATTAAAGCTGATATATTACAGTATAAACTGAAGTAAATACTTGTCACGCTCGGTAGTAGTTTTGGAGTTTGCGTGCACATTGTGGACAAAAGGAGGGGGCATATGGGACATGCCGCCGAAACACATTTCGGATTTGACTCGCCACTGGGTAACCAGGCGCTGTGGAACACTGTCGAGCTGCTTCAGAATCAGGTGAAAGACCTGATCGGACGTGGTGCAGCCAACGACCGTTCGCATGCGCCGGCTTCGCCCGGATCGCGAATAGCCGAAATCATTCGCGCCCGTTCGATGCGCGCGAAATTCTTCAAGGCCGAACTGTTCGCCGATCCAGCGTGGGACATGCTGCTCGACCTCTATCGGGCGGAGCTGGACCAGTATCGGGTTTCGGTAACCAGCCTCTGCACCGCTTCGGGAGTGCCGACCAGCACTGCCCTTCGCTGGCTTCGCGCGCTTGAAGAGGAGGGGCTGATCACACGCCGCCAGGATCCGCTGGATGGACGGCGGACCTTCGTCGCCCTGACCACCGCGGCCGTGCAATCCATGGACGCCTATTTCGAGGCCATCGGTCAGGCGCAGCCGCTCTAGACCCGAGCGAATTCATCTCGCGGCGGCGCATCCTCACGCTAAGGTGCGGGGATGCACCGCCTTTTCGTCGCCATCCGGCCGCCGGAAGCCATTCGCGATCTGCTGATCGACGCGATGGGCGACAGCCCCGACTTCCGCTGGCAGGACGACGAGCAGCTGCACCTGACCTTGCGCTTCGTCGGCGAAGTTGAGCGGCCGCTCGCCAGTGATCTGGCGGACGCTCTCGGGCGGATTCATTCACGCGCGTTCGAGCTCAGGATCAATGGGACCGGCCGTTTCGAGCAACGCAACGGCGGCGCGCTTTGGGCGGGCATCGAGCCCAAAGTGCCGGTCGCCGCTCTCTCCGCCAAGATCGAGCGCGCGTGCCAGCAGATCGGGCTGGAGCCCGAACGCCGTGCCTTTCACCCGCACATCACGCTGGCGCGCTGGAAGAGCCGCCGCACGCGCGAAATCGAGGAGTTCCTCTCCCGCACCCGCGGCCTGGTATCGGAGCCGTTCGCCGTCGGCGCCTTCATCCTGTTCGAAAGCCACCTCTCCCGCCACGGCGCCCATTATGAGGAGGTTGCGATCTATCCGCTCGGCTGACCCGCCGCCCGCTCCCGCCGCCAGAGGATGTAACTGTAGACGATCGGCACGCCGGCCATCACCGCGACAAGGCCGAACACCAGCAGCCGCGCCGTCCACCCCTGGAGAGGCAGGAAGGCAGCGATCACCATGATGAGTCCAGCCGTCATCATCAATTTGCCGCCGAGGCGGTGGGTCTTGATCCACACCTCCTCGCTAGACAACGTCCACGGGGTTCGGATTCCCACCAGGAACATGCTTCGCGATTTGCCGAGCTGATTGCCGATCAGGACGAACAACAGGCCGACGCCCACCATCTTGAGGCCATTGACCGGTACCGCCCAGTGGAGCGCGGCCGAAACCACCGTGAGTTCGACCAGGCAGCTGACGAGAAGGATACCGGCCCACGCCGCCGTCACCAGCCCCTGGCTCCGCTTCAGATGCTCTTCGCGCGGCTCGATGGCGGGGAGCGAATAGAAAAGCAGCGAGACGGCCGCAGTGATGCCCGCCGGTATCAGAAGCGCTTTCCATTTGCCCGCAAAGCCGTTCGGATTTCCGGCCGAATCCCAATGGATCGGCAATTTCGCGCCGTCCGGCACCAGCCCAGCGACCCAGACGGCAATCGCAACCATCGCGATCACCAGTACCAGCGACACGATCGCCATAGACTTGCGGTTCATTGCTTTTCGTCCTTCCGATCGGGCGCGAGCCCCATTCGACCCATGAACCCCAGCAGCACCTCTTCGAGCACCGAGAGATTGAGGCTGTAGATGATGCTCGTCCCGTCCTTGTCGGCGTGGATCAGCCCGGCGTCCTTGAGCTTGGCGAAATGGCCGGACAGCGTCGGCTTGCTGACGTCGAACCGCTCCGCGATCGCTCCGGCACTCATGCTGCCCTTCTTGAGCAACTCGAGGATTTCGCGCCGCGTCGGATGGGCCAGGGCTTCGAACAGCTGGTTCATTAGTCTTTAGCCTAATTACTAACAATCGTTTGAGTCAAGCCCTGTTGAGGACGTTACGCGTCTCGCCGCTGGGCGACGCGCAGAGCTTCACCGGTCAGGAAGGTGCCTTGAACGGACGTCCAGCCCGCCGACCGGGGTCGTTTCCGCGATTCTTGAAAAGCTTGCGATCAGATTTCGTCCCTTGTTCATCGCGGCTTTAACCGAAGGGAGCGCAAGCGACGCCGCGTGATCTTCCCTGCTTCGCCACGCCTCGGTCACCCATAGGGAGTTCGCATCCGAGGGATCGACAGCAACGATATAGCTCAGGCAGCCCGGCAGAGCGTCGGCGGCCAAGCCCTCCAGCAGTATCTTCGCGAGCTGGTCGCGATGTCCGGGCTGCGCCACTATCTTGCTGATCAGGCCATACATTTTGCTGTCTCCCGCCGGCAGCGCGGCGGCATTGCCAGCCAAGCTAGCGATCGAGATTGCTCCCGCCGCGAAGCTTCTGCGGTCAATGCTCATGTCGAGAAACCGTCATCTTGCGAAGCAACGACCGCACGTTGCCGATCGCGGCGGCGGAGCCGTTTGCTTGAAACGCGATGTATCCGTCGGGCCGTACCAGCCTTACTCTTTCGGTCGGACTGGCACGGACCTCCACTACCTCACCCATTTCATTGGTGACGTCGGTGGCCGCATCTCTTGTCGATTGATCGGCTGCATCACCGATCATTAGCACGAACTTGCTGCAGATTCCGCTGCCGCCGCGCAGGCTGTCATCGAAATAGCGCTGGCCGTTGCCGCTGACGATAGGACTGCCCGAATAAGCGACGCCCAGCTGCGATAGCCGCTTCACCATCGTGTGGCGGAAGGCGGAAAGCCGGAATAGTATTGGGATGGCGAGGTCACGCGCCGTTTGCGCAAACCTGTTGGGCGTGCCGAGTGCCCTCGTCATGAGGTCGGTCATCCGGATCACTCCTCGAATGGCAGGCGTGCGCTCCGCGTCGTAGCTGTCGATCAACAGCGCGCTGGCATGGCCGCGAAGCGCGAGATCGAGTTTCCACACCAGGTTCCACGCGTCGTGGAGACCAGTGTTCATCCCCTGTCCGCCGATCGGGCTGTGGATGTGGGCAGCGTCTCCCGCCAGAAAGACCCGCCCGACCCGCAGATGCGTCACCTGCCGGTGGTGGACCCGGAAATAGCTGCTCCAGTGGACGGAACGAGCTTCCATTTGTCTTGGGCCGCGCTCCCTGAGGAGGCGCTGGACCAGCTTGAGCGACGGCTGCTCGTCCCCGGCCTCGGGAACGGTCGCAACCATCCGCCGCCGGGTGGAGCTCATCGGGAAGATCGCAAGCGGACCATGCTCGCTGGGACAAAGTTGCAATTCGTCGGCGGGAACCGTTTCGTTCGTCTCGATATCCGCCAGCATGAATGTGTCATCGTAAGCACCGCCCTGGAATTGCAGATCAAGCGTGTGTCGGACAGGGCTATGTGCACCGTCACAACCGACCACGTAAGCGGCTCTCAGTTCGCGCCGCCCGCCATTGCAATCCAGCGTTACGGAGACGCAATCGTCACGCTGGACGGCGGAAACGAAGCTCGTCTGATACTCCACCGTCCCGCCCTTGCGCCGAAGCTCTTCGACCAGAAGCCGTTCCGTCACGTCCTGCGGTACCATTGCGACGAACGGATAAGGGCTCTCTTCAGGAGCGAACTGAATTCGCGCCAGGGTTCGGGATGGCTCCTCCATCGCGATCCGGGTCACGCGCTTCGCCGCCTCCAGAAAGGGAGCGGCAATGCCGGCCATGTCGAAAATCTCCATCGTCCGTGGCATCACCGCCAGCGCTTTCGAATGCTCGGATTGCCCGGATTTCGCCTCGACCAGAATCCAGCGTAGGCCCCGCCGCGCGCACTCATTGGCGAGAAACAGCCCCACCGGGCCGGCACCGACGATCAAGACATCCGTGTCCGTGGTGTCGGCCATATTCAGCTCCTGCTCGTGGTGGTCCCAAACGCCTCGGCCCCAAGCTGCCCCGGAAGGAGATAGTCATCGAACCAGATCTGCGGGAGTTGATCCGCCTCGTTCAGCCATTCGCCAACGTGCGGATGGTTGAGGATTTCGGTCATCCAGCTCCTTGTCATGGGAAAATCGTCCATCGGCGGATTGTGGGCGACAGGCGGATCACGGTCGGTGTCAGCGCGAAATCGGCGAGCGAGACTCGTCCAAACAAAAAAAAGGGGCCCTCGCTCTTCGATAAAATGCGCTCGAGGAATCCAAAAAGCCCTGCGCATTCTGTAACTTCATCCGCCATGAGACTTCTCTTGCGAGGATAGAAACTGCTTTCGAACGAAATGCGATGGCAGATGTTGGACAAGCCCGAATGCTGCCACGCAACCACCGAGCGCGCTTCTGCGCGCGCCAGCATGTCCACCGGCAACAATTTGCCCTCGGCGAGGTCGTTTGCGAACTCCATGATTGCAAGCGAGTCGAACACGGCGATGCCGTAAACGACGAGGACCGGGACGCTGCCAGAAGGGCTAAACTCGCCGATTCTGGCCAGCCCTTC
>Ga0207695_10003918_pt1 | contig 20595 bp, 19 predicted proteins | sample KBSC54metaG_FD_184354 | JGI IMG/M metagenome (GOLD analysis project Ga0207695, IMG submission 184354) | Corn rhizosphere microbial communities from Kellogg Biological Station, Michigan, USA - KBS C5-4 metaG (SPAdes) (version 2) | ecosystem: Host-associated > Plants > Roots > Rhizosphere > Soil...
CTGAAAGAGTTCGCGGTCCGCAACACCTACATCTACCCGCCCGAACCTTCGATGCGGATCGTCGCCGACATCATCGCCTATTGCGCGGCGGAAATGCCCAAGTTCAATTCGATCTCGATCAGCGGCTACCACATGCACGAGGCCGGGGCGACGGCGGTCCAGGAGCTCGCCTACACGCTCGCCGACGGCATGGAATATGTCCGCGCGGCGCAGGCCCGCGGGCTCGAGATCGACGCGTTCGCCGGGCGGCTCAGCTTCTTCTGGGGCATCGGCATGAACCTGTTCATGGAGGTCGCGAAGCTCCGCGCCGCGCGGACACTGTGGCACCGGATCATGACTGATCTCGGCGCCAAGAGAGACGAGTCCAAGCGCCTCCGCACCCACTGCCAGACGTCGGGCGTCAGCCTGACCGAGCAGGACGCCTACAACAACATCATCCGCACCACGATCGAGGCGCTGGCGGCGGTGCTCGGCGGCACCCAGTCGCTGCACACCAACAGCTTCGACGAAGCGATCGCGCTACCCACCGACTTCAGCGCCCGCATCGCCCGTAACACGCAGCTGATCCTCGCCGAGGAAAGCGGAGTCACCGCGGTCGCCGACCCGCTCGGCGGAAGCTGGTACGTTGAGAAGCTGACACGCGAGCTCGAGGAGCGCGCCTGGACGCTGATCGAAGAAGTCGAGGCGCACGGCGGAATGACCAGGGCCGTCGCCGAAGGGCTGCCGAAGCGACGGATCGAGGAAGCGGCGGCGGCGCGTGCGGCCAAGGTCGACACCGGCGAGACGGTGATCGTCGGCGCGAACCGCTACCAGCCCGAGAGCGAGCCGGAGCACGACATCCTCGAAGTTGACAACGCCAAGGTCCGCGCGTCGCAGATCGCGAAGATCGAGAAGGTGCGCAGCGGCCGCGACGAGACGAAGGTGCGGGCGGCGCTGGATGCGCTGGAAGCTGGTGCAAGAACGCAACCCTCGTTCGTCCTGAGCGAAGTCGAAGGGCGCAGCTCCAGCGCTGGTGCCAAGCGCCCTTCGACTACGCCCTTGCAGGGCTCCGCTCAGGACGAACGGAATTTGTTGGCCCTCGCCGTCGAAGCGGCTCGCGCCCGCGCAACGCTCGGCGAGATTTCAGATGCGCTGGAGCGGGCGTTCGGGCGGTACGGCACGAAGCCGGAACCGGTGCGCGGAATCTATGGCTCTGCGCGCAACGATGGCCGGTGGAAAGCGGCGGAAGAGGGGACGCGCTCGGTCGCCCAACGCCTCGGCCGCAAGCCCCGAATCCTCGTCGCGAAGATGGGACAGGACGGCCACGACCGCGGCGCTAATCTTGTCTCCTCGGCCTTCACCGACTTGGGCTTCGACGTGATCCCCGGCCCCTTGTTCCAGACCCCGCGCGAGACAGCCGAGATGGCGGTCGAAAAGGATGTAGACGTGGTCGGCGCGAGCTCGCTTGCGGCCGGTCACCGCACGCTCATCCCCGAAATGATCGAGGCGTTGAAGGACATGGGCCGCGCGGACATCAAAGTGGTCGCGGGCGGAGTGATCCCGCCGCAGGATTATGCCGCGCTTCGGGCTGCCGGAGTGCAGGCGATTTTCGGCCCCGGCACCAACCTCGCGGACGCCGCCGACGAGGTGCTGCGCCTCCTCGGCCATAACCGCCCGCCGCTGAATGAGGCGGCGGAGTGATTCTAGCTCTCTTGTTTGCGGCGGCTGCTCCAGTTCAGTCGAAGATGGACGTCAGGTCCGACCCGACCCTCCTTGCGTGTTGCCATCGTGCTCCCACTCAGCATCGAATGAACGACTGTGCTCGCGATGGATACTCGCGCGCAGACAAGTCACTGCGAAGGGAATGGTCGCAGCTTCTCGAGATCGTCAAAGGCGATCCTGACGAAACGAAGCAGCTAAGCGCCTCCGATAACGCGTGGCTTGCGTATCGAGCGGCATGGTGTCGCGCTGCTGCCTGGGATGAGCGCGGTAAGGTCGATTGGATGCAGTGGCATTTCGGCTGCCTTGCTGAACTGACGCGTCAGCGAACCAAAGAGATTGACGATCTGATTCTAGGGGAGGGCTTCTAGTGTTCAAGAAAATCCTGATCGCCAATCGCGAGGTCCTCCGATGAACTCCTCAGCAGGAACAGGATTCGCGCTGATCGCGCTGATGATGTGCGTCGTCGGCATGGGCATTCCTGTGACGGCAGCGCTCAACGCCGGACTTGGCCAGCATGTCGGAAGCCCGGCGGCGAGCGCGATCCTGTTCGGCGCGGGCTTCGCGATGACGGCCGTCGTCCTGGCCTTCGCCGGGTTGCCAGCGCGCACGGCGTTCACCAACGTCTCCCCCTGGACCTATTTTGCTGCGCTCGGTGTAGTCTTCTACATCCTCGCCGTAACCTGGTCGGCGCCGCGGATCGGAGTCGGCAATGCGATCTTCTTCGTGTTGCTCGGCCAGCTAGTGGCCGCCGCAGCCATCGACCATTTCGCTTTGTTCGGCGCGGCCAAGACAACGCTCACCCTGAAGCGCGCGATCGGCTTGGTTGTGATGGCGATCGGCGTCTACCTCGCCAAGAAACCGCGATGATAGGTAGTAAGGTTTTGATCTTCATTCTTGCAACCGCAGCGTACGCGGTTCTCGCGTACCTGATCGCGCTCGGGCTGCAACTCCAATGCGGCTTGGGATCGGATGCACCTGCGGCATGCAATGACGTTGCGGGCCGACAAACGTTCAGCTTTGTCGTTGGCGCAATCGTATTCTACCTCGTGTTGAGCGTCGGGTACTGGTGGCGCCGTGAGCATTCAAAAGGTTGAGATGTTCAAGAAAATCCTGATCGCCAATCGTGGGGAGATAGCGTGCCGGGTGATCCGCACGGCGCGGCGCATGGGGGTCAAGACGGTCGCGGTTTATTCCGACGCCGACGCGCGCGCGCCGCATGTGAAGATGGCGGACGAGGCTGTGCGGCTGGGGCCGCCGCCTGCGTCTGAATCGTACTTGAAGGCCGAGCTGATCATCGACGCGTGCAAGGCGACCGGCGCCGAGGCCGTGCACCCGGGCTACGGCTTCCTGTCGGAGCGTGAGAGCTTCGCGAGGGCGCTGGCGGAGGCGGGAATCACCTTCATCGGCCCGCCGCCCAAGGCGATCGCCGCGATGGGCGACAAGATCGAATCCAAGAAGCTGGCCAAGAAAGCGGGCGTCAACATCGTCCCCGGCTATCTCGGCGACATCGCGACGACCGACGAGGCGGTGAAGATCGCGAAGGACATCGGCTACCCGGTGATGATGAAGGCCTCGGCCGGCGGCGGCGGCAAGGGCATGCGCCTCGCCTGGTCTGAAACCGACGTCCGTGAAGGCTTCGAAAGCGTCAAGCGCGAGGGGCTCAGCAGCTTCGGCGACGACCGCGTGTTCATTGAGAAGTTCATCGAGCAGCCCCGGCACATCGAGATCCAGCTGCTCGGCGACCAGCACGGCAATATCCTCTATCTGAATGAACGCGAATGCTCGGTCCAGCGACGACACCAGAAGGTGGTCGAGGAAGCACCGTCCCCGTTCGTCTCGCCGGAGATTCGCAAGGCGATGGGCGAGCAGGCCGTCGCGCTGGCGCGGGCGGTCGGCTACTACAGCGCCGGGACGGTCGAGCTGATCGTCAACGGCGCCGATCCCTCCGGCAAGAGCTTCTACTTTCTCGAAATGAACACCCGCCTGCAGGTCGAACATCCGGTGACGGAAGAGATCACCGGGCTGGATCTGGTCGAGCAGATGATCCGCGTCGCTGCGGGCGAGAAGCTCGCCTTCACGCAGGAAGACGTCAAGCTCAAGGGCTGGGCGGTCGAAGCTCGAGTGTATGCCGAGGACCCGTACCGCGGGTTTCTGCCGAGCACAGGGCGGCTGGTACGGTATCGGCCGCCGATACAAACCCCCGATCGCAGCGGCGCAGCCGATGCTGCGAATTTCGCGCAGAGACGCAGAGACGCAGAGAGGTCGGAACCTGGCTCAAACATCTCTGCGTCCTCTGCGTTCTCTGCGCGAACCAAGGATGATGGCTGCTTGCGCGGCGATGACCAGATTGTGGTGAGAGTCGACGACGGAGTCACCGAAGGCTCCGAGATCAGCATGTTCTATGACCCGATGATCGCCAAGCTGGTGACCTGGGGGCCGGACCGGGAAGCGGCGATCGATGCGCAGATCGATGCGCTCGGCGCGTTCCAGATCGAGGGCATTGGCAATAACGTCGATTTCCTGTCGGCGGTCATGCAGCACCCGCGATACCGCTCCGGCGAAATCACTACCGGATTCATCGCCGAGGAATATCCGGAAGGCTTCTTCGGAGCGCCCGCCGACGAGCAGCTCCTTGCCGATATCGCGGTCATAGGGGCGATGATCGGCGCAACGAGTGATCAGCGATCGACGGAAATCAGCGGGCAGCTCAATGGTCCACCCATCCAATCGAGCGAGCGCGTGGTCGTGGTGAACGGCGCGCGCCACGCGGTGCGTACCAAGCCTTACCAAGGCGGCACGCTGGCCGTGCTCGATGGCGAAGGACCCATCGACGTGATCGGCCGCTGGCATCCCGGACAGCGACTGCTGTCGGTGAGCATCGACGGCCGCCCGCGCACGGTAAAGGTGGCGAAGAACGGGCGCGGCTGGCTGCTCAATACGCGGGGCGCCACTCACAAGGTGCAGGTGCTCCGGCCGGAGGTCGCGGAGCTGGCGCGGCATATGATCGAGAAGCCTGCGCCAGACCTTTCGCGGATGCTGCTTGCGCCCATGCCGGGGTTATTGACTCGCCTCAATGTCGAGGCCGGCGATCATGTCGAGCCCGGACAGCCGGTGGCGGTGATGGAAGCGATGAAGATGGAGAACATCCTTCGCGCGCCGAAGGCGGCGACCGTCAAGGCGACCCCGGTGAAAGCCGGCGAGAGCGTCGCAGTCGATCAGGTGATCGTGGAATTCGAATAGGTGCGGCCATGAAGCTCGCGATCCTGGAAGCCGGCTATCCTCCCGGCACCCTTGTTGAAACGTTCGGTTCCTATCCGGCGATGTTCGAACGGCTGCTCGGTCCCGGGTTCGATGTCGAGACCTTCGATGTTCAGGCTGGCCAGTTGCCTGATCCGGCGTCACACGACGCGTGCCTGATCACCGGCTCTCCGGCGGGGGTGTACGATCCGCTGCCGTGGATCGCGCCGCTGATAGAGTTCATCCGCGCGGCGGCGGGTGTGAAGATGGTCGGCGTCTGCTTCGGGCATCAGGCCATGGCGCAGGCGCTGGGCGGCGAGGTCATTAAATCCCCGAAAGGCTGGGGCGCGGGGTTGCATCGCTATTTGGTGGTGCACGAGGAGCCGTGGATGAACGGCCAGCGTCAGGTCGCGATTCCCGCCTCACACCAGGACCAGGTCGTGCGCCAGCCGCCCGATGCGGAGGTGGTGGCGCGATCGGACTTCACTCCGTTCGCCGCGCTCGCGTGGACCAACCGGCCGGCGATCAGCTTTCAGTTCCACCCGGAATTCTCGCCCGCTTTTGCCAAAGCCCTGATCGAGCAACGCTACGACAGGGTCCCCGATCCCGACGCGGCGATCACCTCATTGAATGCGCCGAACGACAATGAGATCGTCGGTGGCTGGATACGCAAGTTCCTGATCGGAGAAGCAGAATGAAAACCCGTGCCGCTGTCGCGTTCGAGGCCAAGAAGCCGCTCGAGATCGTCGACGTCGATCTGGAAGGTCCAAAGCAGGGCGAAGTGCTGGTCGAGATCATGGCGACCGGCATCTGCCACACCGACGCCTACACGCTGGACGGGTTCGATTCCGAGGGCATCTTCCCGAGCATCCTCGGGCACGAGGGCGCGGGAATCGTGCGCGAGGTGGGACCCGGAGTCACCAGCGTGAAGCCGGGTGACCATGTGATCCCTTTGTACACGCCCGAATGCCGCCAGTGTAAATCGTGCCTCTCGGGCAAGACCAACCTGTGCACCGCAATCCGCGCGACCCAGGGCAAGGGGCTGATGCCCGACGGCACTTCCCGCTTCAGCTACAAGGGCGAGACGATCTTCCACTACATGGGCTGCTCGACCTTTTCGAATTTCACCGTGCTACCCGAGATCGCGGTTGCCAAGATTCGCGAGGACGCGCCGTTCAAGACCAGCTGCTACATCGGCTGCGGCGTCACCACCGGCGTCGGCGCTGTGGTCAACACGGCCAAGGTCCAGGTCGGCGACAACGTCGTCGTGTTCGGCCTCGGCGGGATCGGCCTCAACGTCATCCAGGGCGCGAAGCTTGCCGGCGCGAATAAGATCATCGGTGTCGACATCAACCCCGACCGCGAGGACTGGGGCCGCAAGTTCGGCATGACCGAGTTCCTCAACACTCGGGGCATGAGCCGCGAGGACATCGTCGTCAAAGTCGTGGCGATGACCGACGGCGGGGCGGACTACACCTTCGACGCCACCGGCAACACCGAGGTCATGCGCACCGCGCTCGAATGCTGCCACCGCGGCTGGGGCACCAGCGTGATCATCGGCGTCGCCGAGGCCGGCAAGGAAATCGCCACCCGCCCGTTCCAGCTCGTCACCGGGCGCAACTGGCGCGGCACCGCTTTCGGCGGCGCCAAGGGGCGCACCGACGTGCCGAAGATCGTCGATTGGTACATGGACGGGAAGATCCAGATCGATCCGATGATCACACACACGCTCAAGCTTGAGCACATCAACAAGGGGTTCGATCTGATGCATGCAGGGGAGAGCATCCGCAGCGTCGTTGTCTACTAGGAGAACCGAATGTTCAGCCATGTCATGCTCGGCACCAACGATGTCGCCGCCGCAAAGAAGTTCTATGACGCGACGCTCGGCGCGCTGGGAGTACCGCCGGGCGAGATCGATGTGCAGGGTCGGCTCGTCTACATGCACAACGGTGGACGCTTCGTCGTCCGGAGACCGCTCGACGGCGAACCGGCGCATGGCGCCAACGGCGCGACGTTGGGCTTCCTCGCGGGATCGCCGGCTGAGGTGGATGCCTGGCACGCCGCAGGCGTTGCGAATGGCGGCACCGCGATCGAAAACCCACCAGGGGAGCGGCACCCGCCCGACGGGCGCATCCTCTACCTCGCGTACCTGCGCGATCCGGTCGGGAACAAGCTCTGCGGGTTTCACCGAATCTCCTGATGGAGCTGCTCAGCGAGAATAGATCGCACGGCGGCCGGCAACTGGTGGTGAAGCATGCGTCGGCGGCGTGCCGCTGCGACATGACTTTTTCGATCTTCCTTCCGCCGCAGGCGGAGCAGGGCGGCACGCTTCCGGTCGTCTGCTATCTGTCCGGCCTCACCTGCACGCCGATGAACGTCACCGAAAAAGGCGAGTATCGCGCCGCCTGCGCTGAGCTTGGGCTGATCTTCGTCGCTCCGGACACGAGCCCGCGCGGCGAGGACGTACCTGATGTGGACGAATACGACTTCGCAAAAGGGGCTGGCTTCTACGTGGATGCTACTGAGCAGCCCTGGTCCGCGAACTATCGTATGTGGACCTATGTCACCGAGGAGCTGCCATCGCTGGTCGCGTCGGAGTTCCCGGTCGACATGGCTCGGCAGGGAATCACCGGTCATTCCATGGGCGGTCACGGAGCGCTGACCATAGCGCTCCGCAATCCAGGCCGCTTCCGGAGTGTATCGGCCTTCGCGCCCATCGTCGCGCCATCGCAGGTGCCGTGGGGGCAGAAGGCGCTCGCCGGCTATCTCGGAGAGCACCGCACGCTATGGCGTCACCATGACGCGGTCGCGCTGATCGAAGATGGCGCTCGCCTGCCCGAGATTCTTGTCGATGTCGGAACGGCCGATCCGTTCCTTGAGCAGGAGCTCCGCCCCGAGTTGCTTGAGCGCGCCTGTGTCGACGCCGGTATCGCGCTCACGCTTCGCCGCCAGCCCGGTTACGACCACAGCTACTATTTCATCTCGACCTTCATGGCCGAGCATTTGCGCTGGCATTCGGAGCGGCTGGCCGCATGAACTGGTATCCGCAGGCTCTGCCGGCAGCGACGGCGGTGGCCTGCGGCCTGTTGATCGGGATCGAGCGGGGCTGGAAGCTCAGGAAGGAGCGGTCGGGGACGCGGGTCGCGGGCGTTCGCACCTTCACCTTGCTCGGCCTGTTCGGCGGCCTTGCCGGATTGATTGCGACTCAGCGTCACGATGTCCTCGCGGCTATTCTGTTGATTCCAGCAGTAACGATCCTGGTCATCGGATACGCGCGACGAACGGGCGAGGATCGGGAAGACTCGACGACGCCCATCGCCGCGCTAGTGACCCTTGCGCTCGGATTCCTTTCGGGAACCGGATTGCCCGGTCTCGCAATCGCCGGGGCAGCGCTCGTCACCTTCGTTCTGGCGCTCCGGGTCGAACTCCACCGCTTCATAGAAAAAATGGACGAGGCCGACGTGAAGGCGCTGGCGCGCTACGCAGTCATCGCCGCGGCCGTCCTGCCCTTCCTCCCGAATGGCCATTACGGCCCGCTTGGTGCGTGGAACCCGCAGCGGTTGTGGCTAGTGGTGGTGCTGGTCACCGGCTTCTCCTTTTTCGGCTATGTCGCGAACAGGATTTTCGGGGAGCGGCACGGGACGATTGCGACGGCACTGATCGGCGGCGCCTACAGCTCGACCGCGGTGACCCAGTCATTGGCCCAGCGGCTGGGGAGCGAGCAGCAGGCCGGAGCCGAACCGGCCGGAATCGCGCTCGCGACGGCTGTCATGTACCTGCGCATCCCGGTGCTGATCGCGGTGCTTGCCACTCGCGTTCTCCCGCCGATTCTTGCGCTGATTGTGCCGGCATCGATCGTCGCCTGGGCCGCCGGTTTCTGGCTGTATAGAAACGCGCCGAAGGCGGCGGCCCCCACGCCGCCGGGCAATCCCATCGCGTTGCTTCCCGCGCTTGGGTTCGTCGCCTTTGTCGCGGCGGCGGCGGTCATCGCAGCTTGGGCGCAGGGTCGTTTCGGGCAAAGCGGGATTGCCGTGCTCCTGCTGATGATCGGCACGATGGATGTCGACGTCGCGATCGTAACGCTCGGAAGCTTGGCGCCCGAAGCAATCTCTCCGTTGCTGGCAGCCATGGCCATCAGCGGGACGGCCATTGCCAACATGGCCGTGAAGATCGGAATCACGCTGGTTTATGCCCGCCGCAAAGGACTGTCGGCGGCTGCGGCGATGGTTTCGAGCACGCTGGTGCTTGCCGCTGGTATCGCCGTCGCCTTCACTCAGCTGTAGCTATTCTTCCGACTGAATCAGCACGCTTTCACCGATCAGAAGGAACAGGAGGAAGGGTGCCCAGGCGGCGATCAGGGGTGGGTAAACTCCCGCTCCCCCCATCGCCAGGCTGAAATTGTCGGCCACGAAATAGGCGAAGCCGAGCGCCATGCCGGTTACCGCGCGGATCAGCACCTGCCCCGATCGCGCCAGCCCAAATGCCGCGATCGCCGCGAGCAACGGCATCAGGATGCACGAGAGCGGACCCGAAATCTTGTGCCACAAGCCCGCTTCCACCTCCGCAGTCGGCTTTCCGGCCCTCTTCATCGCCGCGATCTTGTCTACGAGGTCGAAGAAACTCGTTTCGTCGGGCTCCACCTTCGCGATGGTCAGCTGCTCCGGGGTCAGGCCCTGCAGGCCCAGCATTTGCCGCGTTTGAGACACGACATTCATTGTCGAATCGTAGATGGTGACATTCTCCAGCCGCCACATTGAGCCGACCGGCTCCGCTCGCTGGGCATTGATGACCCGCTGTAACTCTCCATTCCGGAGCTCGTAGACGACCAGGTCATTGGCATGGAATTCGGCGCCGCTGCCGCCGATCCTCCCGGCGCGGACCTCATCCTCGCCGTGCAAGACCCATATGTTCGTCAGGATCCCGGTCTCGGGCGGGATGGGTTTGTAGTCATTGTCGCTCCACGCATTCACCACGCGCGCCGAATTCACCACCACCCTTTCGTTGAAAGCGAAGGCCAGCACTGCGATGACGACGCTCGCAAGCACGATCGGCGCCAGCATCTGGTGCGCCGAAACGCCCGCCGCCTTCATCGCCACCACTTCGCTGTTCTGATTGAGCCCGACGAAGGCGATCAGGGTTCCGAGCAGAACGGAGAACGGGAGGAATCGGGAGATCAGCTGCGGGATACGCAGGGAGACATATTTCCACAGCTCGGGATCGCCATTGCCGGGGACGGCGAGGATCTTCCCGGATTCGCCGAGCAGATCCAGAGTCATCAGCACCAGCACGAGCCCGATGAGGACCGCGAGGCTGCGCGTGAGGAACAGCCGCACTGTATAGAGCGCCAGCTGTCGCGACGGGAAAAAGCGGAAGCTGCTCATGCCGATCTCGGCTTGGGAAACAGCCCGCGAATCGTCCTGACGAGCTTGGCCGCGGCCCATTCGAGCGTGCCGATCGGCTGTCCGCCCGGACGGTGGGCGATGACGTGATACATCCAGCCGATCAGCGCCGCGAGACCCGCAAACGGCACCCAAAGGGCAATCAGCGGGTCAACCCGGCCCTGCTCGCCGGCAAATTGCCCGTATTGGTTGATCTTGTGATAGCCGACCATCATCAGGATACCGACGAAGATGCCGAGCGCCGAGGTACTACGCTTCGGCGGCACCGCTAAAGCAACGGCGAGCATCGGCAACATCAACATCATCAGCACTTCCACCAGCCGGAAACTGAGGTTCGCCTGAGCACCGATCATCTGGATGTGCGAAGCCGCCTTGCCTCCGTAGCCGAGCAAGAAGAGCTCATGCAGGTAAAGCTCGTCGAAATCGATGCCACGCTTCCTGAACTGGTCGATCGGCGGGACCTTGATCGGCAGGTCGTAACTGGCGAACGTCAGTGTCCGCGGAGTCGCGAACTTCGGGGATTGCTGGATCAGCTTTCCATTCTTCAGCCGCAACAGGATCACCTGTTGATCGTCGGTCGACAGGAACTGACCTGCTGCTGCGGTCGCCGCGACACTCATCCCAGAGGGGTCGTTGGCGGCAACAAAAATCCCCTGCAAGTTTGTGCCCTTGTTTTCGCTCCGGTCGATTCGGATGGTCAGCTTTTTGCCCAGCGTGGTGAACTCGCCCACCTTGATCGACGCGCCCAGAGCTCCGGACCGAAGATCGAACCGCAACCCTTCGTAGCGATAGTGCGCAAAGGGCTCGAGGTACCCGACGATCCCGATATTCAGGACCATCAGAACAGCGGCGTAGATATAGGGGACTCGGAGCAGCCGACCGTAGCCGATCCCGATGCCGCGAAGCGCATCGAGTTCTGACGATAGCGCCAGCTTCCGGAAAGCCAGAAGGATTCCGAGCAGAAGCCCGATCGGGATTCCGAGCGAAAAATATTCCGGCAGCAGGTTGGCCAGCATCTTCCAGACGACACTCACTGGCCCGCCGGCGTCGACGACGAAGCTGAACAGCCGCAACATCTTGTCGAGCACGAGCAGCATTGCCGCCAGGATCAATGTCCCGAGCAGCGGCACGGCAATGGACCGGGCCAGGTAGCGATCGATCAACGTCAGCCGGTGCAAAATTCGAACGTCCCCGCACCATCATTTGGCCGCAAAGCGCGCCGACATAGCATTGGGGCCGTCTCACCTGCCGACCCTTCAAATGAGGCTCATAGCGGACCGGCTGGCAAAATCATGTCGAAAACGCATTTGGAGGAAGAGGAGCAAACGGAGCCGATGGCTGCGCTGTGCCCGCTTCGGTGCGCAAGTCGTCCGCGGATCGCTTTGCTTTCCAACCCCAAGTCGACGCGCAATCTCGCCGAACTCTCGAAAATCCGCGATTATTGCGCCGATCACCCCGATATTTTTCATTATGAAGTGGAGCGGGCGGACCAGATTGGCGACGCTCTGCGGACCATCGCCCGAATCCGGCCGAAGATGCTGGTGATCAATGGCGGCGACGGCACTGTCCAGTCGGCGCTGACCGAAATGCACAATGGCCGATATTTTGGGGACCAGCCTCCGCCGGTGTCCGTGCTGCCGAGCGGCAAGACAAATTTGATTGCGCTCGATTTAGGCGTCCGAGGCGATCCGATTTCAGCGCTCGAGCGGTTGGTCGAGATAGCTCAGGGCGATCTGGAGCCGCACATCGTCGCACGCGAAGTGATTGCACTTCGAAAGGACGGGTCGGAGCGGCCGGTGATCGGAATGTTCCTCGGCGGCGCAGGACTGGCGGACACGATGCTGTTCTGCCGGCACAAGATTTACCCGCTCGGGCTTCCGAACGGGCTGAGCCATGTGCTCGCGGGAATTGCGCTTTTCGTTCGATTGCTGCTGAAGCTGAAGGCGAGCTTCCTTCCGCCGCCGCCGCAGACCACGGAGCTCTTTCTTCGGAAGCGCGGACGGTTGTCGGGCAAGTTCGTTTTCCTTGCCGTCACCACGCTCGAGAAACTTCTTCTGGCTTCCGAACTGGGGGGCGAGGGCCGCGGGCGCCTGAAGCTGGTGGCGATCGAAGAGCGGCCGGCCTCCGTTATCCGCGCAATTTTTACCGGCATCTTGGGGGGATATCGCGGCCAGAAGATGCGTGGAATTCACTATGCGGAAGTGGACGAGATCGAGATCGAGTCCGACAGCTCGAGCGTGATCCTCGATGGCGAAATCTTCCGCACCGAAAAGGGGCGGCCGATCCGCCTTAACCCGGCCGAACCTCTCTCCTTTGTGAAGCTCGCCGCCTAGCCTCGGCTCAACAGAAATTTAACCACGTCCAGCCTACCGATCTCGTGCCGGATCGGGAGAGTGAAGTTGCACGAGATTATCTCCCTTGCCGCCGACGTGGCCGCAACGCTGTTCGTTATTGGCCTCTGCATAATCATCGAACAGGTTTCGGTGATTGAGCGATTCTCGCTCCGGTCGCGCTTACCCGGAATCATGATGAACATCGCACAGGTGCCCCTCAGTTTGATGTTCGCGTGGCCGCTCAGCAAATGCTGGCATTCGCTGTCGATCGGAAAGCTCATCACGATTCCGCTATGGTCCTGGCTCGGGCCGCTCGGGGCGGCCGGATACGCACTGCAGATTCTCGCGCTGCTCCTGATCGTGGATTTTCTCACTTACTGGCGGCACCGGACCGAACATAAGATCTTCTGGCCCATTCACGCCGTCCACCACTCCCCCACCGAGCTGCACGCGGCCAATGATATCGGCCATCCGATGCAGGTCTGGTTTAGCCTGGTGTTCATCGCGTTCCCATTGAGCCTGGTGCAGATCGATGGCCCGGAAACGCCCGTAACAGTCAGCTTCATCGTAGTGCTGCTGACCTATTACATTCATTCCCCGATCGATGTGCACTTCGGACCTCTGCGCAAAATCCTGGTGGACAATCGCTTTCATCGAATTCACCACTCTCTGGAGCCTCGGCACTTCGACAAGAACTTCAGCATCTGCTTCAGCATCTGGGACCGTTTGTTTGGAACTGCCTATGATCCAGCTCCTGACGAGTGGCCGGACGTGGGGCTGGAGGACTTTGAAGCCCCGCGCACACTGCCCGACTATCTGTTTCTGCCGTTTCGTAAGCGGAACGGAAGCTCCAAGAGGTCTGCCGATATCGCAACCGCTCCGGCCTCCGGTGACCCATGCGTGACCGCACTGAGTTGCGCGACCTCGTCGCTGCGGAGCTCTCAAAGCGGGTAGATCCGCGCGCCGCCGCGGTCGCGGAAGCCATTGCCGCTCGCCACGATTCCTCGTCGCGGGCAGTCCTGTTCTACGGTTCCTGCCTTCGTGAGCGTCAGCTCGAAGGGCGCATGCTCGATTTCTACCTGATCGTCTCCGACTACCGCACGGCCTACGACAGGCGCTGGTTGGCAATTGCGAATCAACTCATTCCGCCGAACGTCTTCTATTTTGAGAAAGATGGGGTGGCCGCCAAATACGCCGTGTTGAGCGAAGCGGACTTTGCGCGAGAATGCGGCGAATCCGCCCGGACCCCCTCGGTGTTCGCCCGTTTTTCGCAGCCGAGTCGCCTCGTTTGGGCTGCGGATGAAGGAGCCCGCAACCGCGTGATTTCAAGTGTCGCGCGCGCAGCTCCGGCGCTCCTCGGACTTACCCGTCCGACTTTGTCCGATGATGAGGCAGCGAATCCGCTGGATCTCTGGAAGAAGGCGTTCCGTCTCACCTATGCGGCCGAGCTTCGAGCGGAACGGGACTCACGCCCGGAAATGCTTATCGACTCGGATCCGAACCGGTACCGCCGCTTCGCAAAGGCCGCAGGATTTCCCGACCACCGAAGCTTCACCGAAGCCCAGCGGCGCACCTCGGAACATGCCTGGCGGCAGTTCCAGCGGAGGGGAAAGCGCGCATCGCTCCTGCGCCTGATCAAAGCGAGCTTCACCTTCGCCGGCGGGGCCGAATATATCGCATGGAAGATCAACCGCCACGCCGGAACCCGCATTGAGCTCAAGCCCTGGCAGCGCCGCCACCCCCTGCTCGCAGGCATCAGCCTGCTGCCGCGGCTCCTGAAGTCCGGTGCGATTCGCTAGCCGAACGGCTCAACGCTGAACCGACCGCCGAAGCCAGAGCGGCGACCGTGAAGGGCTTCCGCAGCAGTTCGTAACCGACGAGATCGTCACTCTCGCCCTCTCCGACATAGCCGGTGACGAACAGCACCGCGAAATCGGTTCGCCGCTGCTTCAGGACCCGGATCAGCTCCGGGCCGGTCATCTCGGGCATGATGATGTCGCTGATGACGAGATCGAATCTCTCGCCGTCGAACAGCTGCATCGCTTCCGCTCCGCTTTCGCAGGCCACCGGCTCGTAATCCAGGTCCTGGAGCGCTTCGACAGTCGCGGAGCGAACCCGCGGATCGTCCTCGACGACCAGGATCCGCGCGCCTGCGATCCGGACCTCGTCCGAGCTCTCGTTCGCCGCGTGCAGCCGCACCGGCGGTTCGACCCGGGTTCGCGGCAGATAGAGCGACACGGTCGTGCCCTTCCCCACCTGGCTTTCGATTCCGACCTCACCGCCCGATTGATGGGCGAAGCCGAAAATCTGGCTGAGGCCAAGCCCGGTTCCCTTCCCCACCGGCTTCGTTGTGAAAAACGGCTCGAACGCTCGCTCCAGCACTTCCGGAGTCATTCCGCAGCCGGTGTCGCTGACCGAAATCTGGACGTAATCGCCCGCCTGGACGTCGCCCACCTGATTGGCGGCGAGGCTTACGTTGCGCGTCTCGATCCGCATTCGACCGGTTCCGTTCATCGCGTCGCGTGCGTTCACGGCCAGATTGACGATCGCATTCTCCAGCTGGTGCGGGTCGACATAGATGGGCCAGGTGCCCGGCGCGACCTCCACTTTCATCCGGATCCGCTCGCCGAGGGTCCGGTCCAGCAGGTCGGACATGCTCCCAACCAGTTCGCCCGCGTCGACCCGTTCGGGTAACAGCGGCTCCGACCGCGCGAATGACAACAGGCGGCGGGTGAGGGCGGCGGCTCGAGTGGCGCCTTCCATCGCGTTGTTGAGGTGGTTCATCACCTCGCGGCGAGGGCCGTTGAGGCGCCTTCGTGCAAGATCGATTCCACCGACGACTACCGCCAGCATGTTGTTGAAATCGTGAGCAATGCCGCCGGTTAGCTGGCCGACCGCCTCCATTTTCTGGACCTGCCGGAGCTGGGATTCCGCGGCCTGCCGTTCTTCTGCCTCCGCACGGAGCGCCTCGTTGGCTGCTCTCAACTCTTGCGTGCGTTCTGCCACCGCTATTTCCAGCACTTCAGCGCGTTCAGCTTCCTTTTCTGCAAGCCGCCGCGCTGCAGCATTCTGCCGAAGCGCCTGAACCGCAACGAGGCCCAGGAAGATCGCGCCGGCGCCGACCAGCACGCCGAGCCAGCTGAGATATAGGGTAAGCTGGTCTGCTCTGGCTGAAAATACGGTCGATTGCTGCATCCGGTCCTCGAGCGAGGTGCGTTCGCTGTCGGCGATCTCTCTTAGCTTGGCGTGGAGGGCAGGCTCGAGCGGCGGCCGAGTCGCTGCATAATAATAGCTGATGCCATAGCTGCTCTTGGGCTTGATCGAGCCGGTTGCTTGCGCGTGCACGACTTTTGCGACGTTGGCGAATTTGGCGCCGAGCTGGTCGTAGAGGTTCTGCAGGTCGCCGACCCTGCGCTCCTGCTCAGGATTGTTGCTGACCAGTTGCCGCAGCTGCACGATCTGGTTTCCGGCCAACGTCCATTGATCGTAATAGATATTGCCGCTGGTCTGGGTGTCCTCGTCGAGAGCAAACCGGCCGAGCGCCGCTTCGGAACGCGAAATGCTCGCGTCCACCGACCGGGCCAGCAGGTTCACATCATATGAGTGCCGTTCAAGCTGAATTGCGCTGTCGCGATCACTGTTCGACATCGCAACCAGAAAAACCATGCCCAGAAGCACGAGTACGGCGATGAGCGCTCCCGCCGCCGCGCCGCCGCGCCCCCAGTCGAAGCGAATTTCGTCCCCGCCCGAGATCATGGCGTCAGTGTAGACCTCTGCCGTCCGCGGCGGAAGCCTAGCCGGCTATTATTGAATGCAACCCGTCGCTCTTCCGGCAGCAGCGAACATATTGAGGATCTCCCCCACCTGCTCGGTGGAGTGCTCGGCGCAGAGGGAGCATCGAAGCAAGGTCATGCCAGCGGGGGTCGCCGGCGGCCGGGCCAGATTGACATAAAGCCCCTCCTTCAGAAGTGCTTCCCACATCGCTGCTCCGGTTTCGAGATCGGGCATGATGACTGCGATGATCGCCGACTGCGGCTCGTCCGTGCCGAGCGTGAACCCCAATTTCTTGAGGCCGCCGTGCAGCCGCTTCGAATTCTCCCACAAATGCGCGCGCTTGTCGGCGCCGTGCATCAGCTTTCGGACCGAAGTGGCAGCCGTCGCCACGACGGATGGCGGCAATGACGCCGTGAACACGTAGGGGCGGCAGACCAGCCGAAGGATCTCGAACTTCGGGTGGTTGGAAACGCAGAAACCGCCGACTGTGCCGACCGATTTGGAAAAGGTGCCGATGATGAAATCGACGTCGTCGATCACCCCCTGGGCCTCGGCGACCCCGCGTCCATGCTCGCCGATGAAACCCATGGAATGCGCTTCATCGACCAGAACCATCGCCCCGGCAGCCTTGGAGACGGCGACCATCTCCTTCAGCGGGGCGACATCCCCCATCATCGAATAAACGCCCTCCAGCACCACCAGCTTGCCCGCCTCGGAAGGGATCCGGTTGAGCCGTTTTTCGAGCGCATCGACGTCATTGTGGCGGAAGGGCACGATCTGCGCGTTGCCCATCGCACAGCCGTCGTAGATGGATGCGTGGCTGTCGATATCGAGGACGACATAGTCGTCCTTTCCGGCGAGAGTGGAAATGATGCCGAGATTGGCCTGGTAGCCGGTCGAAAAGACCATCGCATGGTCCATCGCGTAGAACTCGCGGAGCGCGTCTTCCACCGCCCGATGGCCGACATAGGTGCCGTTCAACACCCGGCTGCCGGTGGTTCCCGAACCGAACTCCTCCAGAGCCTTCTTGCCCGCCTCGATCACGTCCGGGTCGAATGTCATCCCCATATAATTGTAGGTGCCGAGCAGGATCGTCCTTTTGCCGTTGCAGATGGCGACGGTGGGGCTTTCGACCCGTTCCATGACCAGGTTGAACGGGTCCGTGACCCCGCTCTCGAGCAGCTTTTCGCGCTGCTCGATCAGGGAATCGAATTTGGAAAGGAGGTCGCTCACCTCTTCGAGAGCTCGCGCACGGCGTCGGCAAGCTGGCCGACAGTCTCGATCTCAGCCTGCATGTTCATTGTGATCAGGATGTCGAATTCGTCCTCGATCGAGGCGACGAAGTCGAGCACGGTCAGGCTGTCCCACTCCAGGTCCTGCTGGAAACGGGTGTCGGGCGTGATCGCCACGCTTTTCTTGTTGAATGGCTCGATCAGCGCCTCAACGCGGGCAAATGTGTCGTCGCTCTGGTTCATGGGGCCGCCCTATTCGCGGTCACGGCCTTTCGCAACGCAATGGGGCGCGAATGCGGCGCGGTTGGGGCGGCGGTGGAACTGTCCGACTGCGTTATGCGATTGCCTCGGGAAGAGGCGGAAGGCCGGCGACCGGCGCGCGCCTTGAACCGGCGAAGATACTCGGCCGAAGCCAGGAACTGATCCTTCGGGTCAGCCGAAGATCGCCCTCGACGATGAGTTCGCCGGCCAGCACTGCGTCGCGATAGCTTCGGTCGCCAATCCACACCTCGCTCATCGTCCTCGCAGTCGTGGTGAAGAAAACGTCCACATCGCGACCGGGTTGGGTGATGCAGACATCAACCTTGCCGGCGCGGACCAGCAGCCACCAGTCGCGCTGTTCCGGAATATCGTCGAACCGGAAGTGGATCACCGTTTCGCTGCCGGGAAGTTCGGCGGGGTCGATACTCCGCTCCAGGTAGAGCATCAGCATCTCGACATCGAGATAGTCGGTGGCAAGCGTGTTGCGCGCCCAGCACAAGCCCCATTCGCCAAGCGCAATGATAATCGGCTTGAGCGCCTCGCACGCGGCAGTTGGGGAATATTCGAACCCGCGCTGGCCATTGATTCGCCGACGGACGACAAGCCCCTCGGCTTCGAAATATTTGAGCCGGGCCGTGAGCAGCGCCGGCGAGATATCCCCCAGGCCCCGCTGGAGCTGGTTGAACCGCCGCCCGCCCATCAGCAGTTCGCGAACGATCAGGAAGGTCCAGCGTTCGCCAAGGATTTCAGCGGCTTTGGAAATGGGGCAGAACTGGCCGTAGTTCATGGCGCCTCCGCTCTTCTCCGATACACCCGGCGTGGGCCATCCATCCACTTCAAAAACTGTAGTCCTTTCCTTCAGATGCTGAACTTGGTGTGCGGTCTCGCAGCGCCGAAAGGGAGGAGGCACCGGCCATGGCCGGGCTGCATCAGGGAGAAGGCGAAATGCCGTTAGTCACAATCGACGTTATCAAGGATGTTTTCACCCCGGATCAAAAGAGATCGATGATCGAGAAGGTCACCGATGCGATGGTCGCGGTCGAAGGTGAATCGCTGCGCCCGGTCACGTGGGTGAAGATCAACGAGATCGCGCAGGGCGATTGGGGCATCGGTGGAAAGGCTCTCAACGCTGCGGCGGTGCATACGATGAGTGCCTGACGCTCGAACCCCTCGGGTCGAGGCGGTCGGGGACTACAACCAGCCTTTCTGCCGATACCATTCCGCGGTGGCCCTCAGTCCGGACTCGGTTTCGACCTGGGGCTTCCACAAGCTCTCCGCCGGCCGCTTCGCCGGATCGACTGACCAGTCGCGGTGACTGAAATAGGCTGCCCGGTCAGCGGAGAGCTTTGCCTTTTCGCGCCGTACGAGCTGATCGATCACCGCCCCCAGCTTCAGCATCGGGCCGGGTATGGACAGGGACAGGTTGCGGTGCCCGACCGCTCGCCCGATCGCTTTCGCCAGCTGCTTGTGGCTCCAGCCGCCGGGCCTGCCGTCATCCGGCTCGTAAAGGATTTCGACTACGTCGGCGGCCTCCGCAAGCCGGAGCAGAAGCCGGGCGAGATCGTCCACATGAATGACGGAGACCCGGCCATGCGGCGGCAAGAGCATCAGGCCCGCCTTCGCCCATTTGAAGAGGTCCAGGGTCTCCCGATCACCCGGCCCATAGACCGCGGGGGGGCGGACCATCGCCCAATCGAGCCCCGACCGCTCCACCAGTTCCTCGGCCCGTGCTTTCGATCCGCCATAGTTCGAAAGCTTCGGCTCGCGCGCGGCAAGCGACGAAACGTGGACGAAGCGTGTCACTCCTGCAGCCGTCGCCGCGGCGAGCATCGCCAGCGTGCCCTGCACGTTCCCCAGCTCAAAGTCGGCCGGATCGCGCGGGTTGAGGACGCCGGCAATGTGGATGACTGCGTCCGCGTCCTTGACGAGATCGCGCAGGCTCTCGGGCCTGTCGAGGGAGCCTTCGATCCAACGGAGCCTTTCCCTTGGCTCCTGCGGGCGGCGAGTCAGCGCGGTCACCTCATGTCCGGCTTCAAGCGCGGCCTTGAGGAAATGCGGGCCGACGAACCCGGTGCCGCCGGTCGCCGCCAGTTTCATAGCGGCGACCAGACTTCGTTCGGTTCGCCCTCGGGCTCACTCTTCTGGGCCTCCGGTCCCAGCGTCTCGATAATGCGGTCAAGGAGCGCCTCCATCCCTTCTCCCGTCGCGGCGGAGATCGCCAGCGGCTCGGCTGCTCCAGCCTTGATCAAGCCCTTCCTCGCCTTCTCGACTGTCTTTTTATCGGCAATGTCGATTCGGCTGAGAGCAACGACTTCCGGCTTCTCATGGAGACCGGCCCCATAGTGGGCAAGCTCCTCGCGCACGGTTTGCCACGCTGCGACGGGATCTTCGCCCGCCGCATCGACCAGGTGAAGCAGCACGCGCGTCCGCTCGACATGGCCAAGGAATCGGTCACCGATTCCCGCGCCCTCCGCCGCGCCCTCGATCAGGCCGGGAATATCGGCAAGGACGAACTCGCGCCCCTTGTGACGAACCACGCCCAGCTGCGGCCTCAGCGTGGTGAACGGATAATCACCCACCTTCGCGGTCGCGTTGGTCACTGCGTTCAGGAGGGTCGACTTGCCGGCGTTCGGAAGGCCGACCAGCCCGACATCCGCC
>Ga0207695_10003922_pt1 | contig 20592 bp, 19 predicted proteins | sample KBSC54metaG_FD_184354 | JGI IMG/M metagenome (GOLD analysis project Ga0207695, IMG submission 184354) | Corn rhizosphere microbial communities from Kellogg Biological Station, Michigan, USA - KBS C5-4 metaG (SPAdes) (version 2) | ecosystem: Host-associated > Plants > Roots > Rhizosphere > Soil...
AAGAGTTGCGGCAGGAAGTGCGTCCCCGCGCACCATTGGAGACCGCAACGTGAGACGCACCCTGGTGATAGTGGGAGCACTGCTGCTCGGCCTGCTCGGGCTCTTCATGAGCCTCTGTGGCGGCGGCTTTACGGTCATGGGCTTTGGCTTGGGTGAGGAAGGGTCCTCGGGAGTGCTCGCGCTTGCGGTGCCTTCCTTGCTTCTCGGCCTCGGGCTGATCTGGCTCTGCGTCCGGATCCTGCGCCGCGTGCCCCCGGAGCCCGACCAGAATCCCGAGCCGCCGCCACCCGAAACGAAGGACCCGTGAGGCTTCCTCAACCGAAGTTGATCTTCGCCTCGAGGTTCGCGCGGGAATCGGCGTTGATGAGAGCTTCCTCCAGCTCGATGCGGCTCTGCTTGTAGAGCTCCCGCAGGGCGCTGTCGAAGCTTTGAATGCCGCGCTCACCGCTCAGGGCGATGGCCTCCTTGATGCCAACGACGTCGCCTTTCTTGACCAGCTCCTGGATGTGCGGTGTATTTAACATCACTTCCACAGCGGCGCAGCGGCGACTGTCCTTACCCATGACCAGGCGCTGCGCCAGAATGGCGCGCAGGTATTGCGACAGGTCAAGGAAGATCTGCGCGTGCTGCTCGCGCGGAAACATGTTGATGATGCGGTCCAGCGACTCGGCGCTATTGTTCGCATGCATGGTCGCGAGCACGAGGTGACCGGTACCGGCCAGGTGAATGGCGGCTTCCATACTTTCGCGGTCACGGATCTCACCGATGAGAATCACGTCCGGCGCCGCACGCACCACGCCGCGTAACGCGCGAGAATAACTCTTGGTATCCAGACCCACTTCGCGCTGATTGACGATCGAGCGTTTGTTGGTATGCAGGAACTCGATCGGATCCTCGATGGTGACGATGTGGTCGGAGGCGTTCTCGTTCCGGAAATTGATCATGGCGGCAAGCGTCGTCGACTTGCCGGAGCCCGTGGCACCCACCATGAGCACCAGGCCACGCTTCAACATGATGAGATCGGTCAGCGTGTCCGGCAGACCGAGATTGTCGAGGCGAGGCATGTCCGCGGTGATGTACCGCAAAACCATCGCCGGATAGCCGCGCTGCATGAATACGTTGACGCGGAAGCGGCCCAGGCCGGGCTCGGAGATCGCGAAATCCAGCTCGAACTCGCGAGTGAAATATTCACGCTGCTCGGGGCTCATGAGCGCGTAGGCGGTCTGCTTCACCGTCTCGGGGGTGAGCACCTGTTTGTTCACCGACAGAATCTGTCCCTCGATCTTGATTTTGATCGGGGCATTCGAGGTGAAGAAGAGGTCGGAGGCCTTCTTCTCCACCATGAGCTTGAAGAGCGGCTTGGTGTTGAGTGTCAGACCCGGGGCAAGCGCCTCGGCGGGCAGGGAAACCTGGGGACCGGTAGCGGCGAGCGTGCTTTCCGCGGCCTCTTTCAAACCACTCACAGGCTCCGTCCCTCATCTTCTTCCACGATATGCAGCGCACCGCCGTCGTCGATGTTCTTCGTTTCGCGCTTGCTCTCGAGCTTGATGCGCAGGCGCAGCTCGTTCTTGGAATCCGCGTTGCGCAGGGCATCCTCGTAGGAAATGAAGCCGGTCTCGTACAATTCGTAGAGCGACTGGTCGAAGGTCTTCATACCCAGGCGCGTGGACCGCGACATGACTTCCTTGATCTTCGCGACCTCGCCCTTGAAGATGAGGTCCTGGATCAACGGCGAGTTGAGCATGATTTCCATGGAGGCGATGCGGCCCGCGCCGGATTCGCGTGGAATGAGCCGCTGGGAGATCAGCGCACGCACGTTCAGCGACAGGTCCATCAAGAGCTGCTCGCGCCGCTCATCGGGGAAGAAGTTGATGACACGGTCGAGCGCCTGGTTGGCACTGTTGGCGTGCAGTGTGGCCAACACCAGGTGGCCCGTCTCGGAGAACTGAATCCCGTACTCCATGGTCTCGCGATCCCGGATCTCACCGATGAGAATGACATCGGGCGCCTGGCGCAGGGTGTTCTTCAGCGCCGCCTGCCAGGAATCCGTATCGACTCCCACCTCACGGTGCGTGATCACGCAGCCCTTGTGTTGATGCACGTATTCGACCGGGTCCTCGATGGTCACGATGTGACCGCGGGTCTTCTCGTTGCGATAGCCGACCATGGCGGCCAAAGTAGTGGACTTGCCGGAGCCGGTGCCGCCCACGATGATCGCGAGACCGCGCTTGGTGAGCACGACCTCCTTGAGGATCGGCGGCAGGTCGAGCTCCTCGAAGGTTGGTATCTTGGCATTGATCAGGCGGATGACGCAGCCGACCTGACCTTGTTGGACGAACGCACTGACGCGAAACCGTCCGATACCCGGTGGCGCGATCGCAAAGTTACACTCCTTCGAGGCGTCGAATTCCTTGGTCTGGCGATCGTTCATGATCGCGCGCACCAGTGTGGCCGACTGCTCGCTCGTGAGCGCGCGCTCGCTTTGCGGACGAATCTCACCATCGATCTTGATAGCGGGAGGAAATCCGGCCGTGACGAACAGGTCCGACGCTTTCTTCTCGGTCACGCGCCGCAGCAGGTCCTGCATCAGCTTGATAGCTTGATCGCGATCCATGCTACAACGCGTCCTTGTTCTGCGCCTTGTAGCGCGCTTCTTCCTTGCTGACGACGCCCTTGGCAACCAGTTCCGTCAGGCACTGGTCGAGGGTTTGCATCCCGGCGGCCTGCCCTGTCTGGATGGACGAGTACATCTGGGCGATCTTTCCTTCGCGGATCAGGTTACGGATCGCAGGTGTCCCGATCATGATTTCGTGGGCCGCCACTCGGCCACCCCCGTTGCGCTTCAACAACGTCTGCGAGATGACAGCGCGCAAGGACTCCGAGAGCATCGAGCGGACCATGTCTTTTTCAGCGGCCGGGAACACGTCGACGATACGGTCGATGGTTTTGGCCGCGGAGCTGGTATGCAGCGTGCCGAACACCAGGTGCCCGGTCTCCGCGGCAGTCAGTGCGAGGCGGATAGTCTCGAGGTCGCGCATTTCGCCGACTAGAATGACATCAGGATCCTCGCGCAACGCCGAGCGCAGCGCCTCCGTGAAGCCGAGCGTGTCGCGGTGGACTTCACGCTGGTTGACCAGACACCGCTTGGATTCGTGCACGAACTCGATCGGATCCTCGATGGTGATGATGTGATCGGGGCGATTGTCGTTGCAGTGATTGACCATGCCGGCCAGTGTCGTCGACTTGCCCGAGCCGGTCGGACCGGTGACGAGGACCAGGCCGCGGGGCAACATGCACAGGTCGCGGAAGATCTTCGGCGAGGCGAGATCGTCCAGCGAGAGAATCACCGAGGGGATGTTGCGGAATACCGCGCCGGCACCACGGTTCTGGTTGAAGGCGTTGACCCGAAAACGTGCCAGCTTGGGAATCTCGAAGGAAAAGTCGGTCTCGAAGAACTCCTCGTAGGCCTTGCGCTGCTTGTCGTTCATGATGTCGTACACCATGCTGTGCACTTCTTTGTGCGACAAGGGCGGCATGTTGATGCGCTTCATGTCGCCGTCGACGCGAATCATCGGCGGCACTCCTGAGGACAGATGCAGGTCGGAGGCGTTGTTCTTGACAGCGAACGCCAGGAGTTGCGCTATATCGACGGCCATTCAAGGCTCCAGGTGGGGCGACCAAAGATGGGCTTGCCGCGCCCTCAGGCAAGGCGCGCAGCGGCTCCCTTGCAGTGCTGGGCAGTATAGCGGAGGGGTTCTACGTCCAATATGTTAATGGGTCCGCAGAATTTGCCGGAACGCTTAGACCAAGTGCGTAAGCGGATGGAAATGGCTGCCCGGCAGGCCGGGCGGTGTGTCGACTCCATCACACTCCTGGGGGTCACCAAGGGCCAGCCGGCGTCCGTCGTCACGGCGGGTGCCTTGGCCGGCATTCGGGACTTTGGTGAAAGTTACCTGCAGGAGGCCTTGGAAAAGATCGCGGCTGTGGAGGCGCCCCAGGCGCTGACGTGGCATTTCATCGGGCGAGTGCAGTCCAACAAGACACGCCCGGTGGCGGAAGCCTTTGCGTGGGTACACGCGGTGGATCGTTTGAAAGTCGCCGAGCGGCTCGCCGAACAGCGGCCCTACTACGCGCCCCCACTCAACGTATGCCTCCAGGTGAATGTCGCAGCTGAAGAAACCAAGGGCGGCGTGGATCTGGCGGAGCTGCCCGCGCTTGCGACGGCCGTTGCCGCACTGCCGCGACTGAAACTGAGGGGCCTGATGTGTCTGCCTCCGCCGGCAGAGGATCCGCAGCGGCAACGACATTGGTTTCGCAAAGTGCGTCTCGCCCTGGAGGAGCTCAATGCCCGCGGGCTGGGGCTCGATACCCTGTCGATGGGAATGAGCGGGGATCTGGAGGCTGCAATCCAGGAAGGCGCCACTATGGTGCGCGTTGGCACCGCGTTGTTTGGACCGCGCGTCGCCACGCCCCGACCGCCCCGGGCCCCCGCGACGTAACGTGAAAACTGTTTAGCCGGCGTAGCTCTAACGGTTCGAATAAGCTCAGAGCCACTCGACCTTGAGGTAGGCTCGCTCTTCCGGCGCGCAGCGCCGACATATGTACGGGGTCGCTTCAAAATGCAGTTGGCATTCCTCGGTGGTGGCAACATGGGGCGGGCGCTCATCGGCGGTCTTTTGCGCCGTGGGACCCGTCCGGAACAGATCTCGGTCGGCGAAAGCGTCGAGTCTGCGCGCCAGGCACTGGCTCGCGACCTCGGAATCACCGCCACGGCCGATAACCTGGCCGCCGTTGCGAATGCGGAGCTGATCGTGCTGGCGGTAAAACCGCAGGACGCAGCCAACGTGCTGGCGTCTCTCCAGCCGATCCTGAAGCGCAATCAACCGATTGTGCTGTCGGTCGCCGCGGGGATCCGTGCTTCCGCCCTGGAAGGCTGGTGCGGCCCTGGAGTCCCTGTGGTGCGCGCCATGCCCAATAGGCCGGCACTCGTGGGAGCGGGTGTCACGGGGCTGTATGCTCCGGCGCACGTTGGTCCCACTCATCGCGCCGCCGCCGAGCGCGTCATGCTGGCGGTTGGTGAAGTTGTTTGGGTGCCGAACGAGGATGCGATCGACGTCGTTACGGCGCTGTCGGGCAGCGGCCCGGCCTATTTCTTCCTGCTCGCCGAGCTGATGGCGCAAGCGGCCTGCCAGCTCGGCCTGGAGCCGGAAGCCGCGCGCCGCCTGGCCATCGCGACACTTCATGGAGCGGGGTTGCTCGCGAACTCCAGCGACGGAGATCTCGCGCGTTTGCGAGCGGAAGTGACATCGAAGGGCGGAACGACCGAGGCGGCGCTGCGTGCGATGGAGGCCGCCGATTTGCGCGGTATCGTTTTACGCGCCCTCGACGCCGCGACGCGCCGTAGCCAGGAGCTCGCCACCCAATTCGGCTCCTGAGCGTCGCAGCTGTTCTGCATGCACTATTTCAGCGTTTCGCACTCAAGTTAACGCCGCTACGGCATTATCATAGCCTGCCATCGAATTTTCGATGGTCGGATGCGCGAGCGGAAACTTCATGAGTGCAGTCATCTACATTGTCGACACGCTGCTGTCCCTGGCTCTGTTTGTCGTGCTCGCGCGACTGCTGCTGCAGTGGACCCGCGCGGACTTCCGCAATCCGCTGTGTCAGGCAATCGTACGGCTGACGAATCCGCTGATCCTGCCACTGCGCCGCATTCTGCCTCCCATCGGCAAGGTGGATACCGCCTCTGTGGTTGCGGTGCTCATCGTGGCGATCGTCGATGTCGCGGTCGTCTCAGCGCTGCGGGGAATGACCTTTGGGTCGCCGTTCTACTGGGTGGAGCGAGTGGCCCTGGAAATCGCGAGCACGTTGTTATGGACGTATTTCTACGCGATCGTCCTCTACGCGCTGCTCGGTCTCATCGCCCCGGGCGGCTATTCGCCAATGCAATCGGTGCTCGCGACGGTCTGTGAGCCGGTGTTACGACCGATCCGGCGCCTGATTCCCTCCGTGGCCGGGCTCGATCTCTCGCCGTTGTGGGCGTGTATCGCCATTCAGGCGATTTTGATCCTCCTTCATTGACCGCGGATCAGCCTGTTTGGTATGCCGTCCGCGGTGCGGACCTGTTGCTGCGCCTGCGCATACAGCCTCGCGCGAGCCGTGAAGGGATCGAAGGCGTGTACGCAGGGCGTCTGCGAGTAAGAGTGTCATCTCCACCCGTCGACGGTGCCGCGAACGAGCGTCTGCTACGCATTTTGGCCGATGCTATGGCCGTGCCACGCAGTTCGATCGCCCTGACAAGAGGCGCCAGGAGTCGGGACAAGGATGTGACCGTACACGGAGTTGCCTCACGCGCATCCGAGCTGATCGCGCGACTCGGCGCACCCGACTGAGATCTCTGCTACCTACCCATTGGTCCTAACGCGAAACCTTGTCGGCGCGCGGGCGGCAGCGCCGCTGCCTGTTTTTTTGCGACGTCAGCAACGCCATATGACGCTTTTTTGCTGGATTTTCAGGGTCTAACGCGGCATCCGAGGAACGCGCCGAGCATCACTCAGCGATCACAAAACACGCATGCTAACGGTCGCGCTGAGGCGCGCACACGCGGGTGACAGGCGCGAAATGCTTGAAAAAAAGGCATTTCCAGCGTCGTTGGGAGTGAAAAAAGCCTTGCGATAGTCTACGCATGTGCTATTTTCCGCGCCGATTCTCTCGACGCGGCAACAAAAACCCCGCGTTTCACGCTCACAAAATTCGAGGAGTAGCGCAATATGGCGAAAAAGGGTGGCGCACCGACAAAGTCGGAAGTCCTGACTCAGATTTCCAAAGACACTGGGCTCTCACGCAAGCAGGTCGGAGGTGTTTTCGACTCTCTTGGCGGAATCATCAAGAAGAGCCTGCGCGGTAATGGCCTGTTCACCCTGCCCGGTCTGCTGAAGATGAAGGTCGTCAAGAAGCCTGCCACCAAGGCGCGTGAAGGTGTCAATCCCTTCACTGGCGAGAAGATGATGTTCAAGGCCAAGCCCGCGAGCAAGAAGGTCCGCGTGATGCCCTTGAAGAGCCTGAAGGCGATGGTCAACTCGTAAGGAAACGGCTTCCTGACAGCGCCCGACGACAGGGCCTGACAGAACCCGACAAGGAGCGTGCGAACCGCTCCTGTCGGGTTTTTGTTTTATGGCGACTCAGGCCGGCGCATTGGGCTGCACACCCGCGAGTCGCACCAGCAACCGATTGAGCCGTTGCACGTACTCCGCCGGATTGGAGAGTTGAGTGCCTTCGGCGAGCGCCGCCTGCTCATAAAGCACCTGGGCGAACTCCTTGAATTGCTCCTCGTCCGCGACGTTCTCGAGGTATTTGACTAACGGATGGCCGACATTAAGCTCTAGCGTGGGCTTGGATTCGGGCACTTTCTGGCCCGTGGCTGACAGGATGCGCCGCATGTTAGCCCCCATGTCATGCTCGCCCAAGGCCAGACAGGACGGCGAATCCTTCAGGCGTGAGCTGACACGCACCTCCTGAATACGCTCGCCCACGGCGTCCTTGACGCGTTTGAGCAGCCCTTTGTTCTCCTTCAGCTCCTCATCGCGCTGCTTCTTGTCCTCCTCCGTTTCGAGGGCTCCGAGGTCGAGATCCCCACGGGCTGCGTCTTTCAGGCGCTTGCCTTCGAACTCATCAATCTGACCCATCACCCATTCGTCGATCCGCTCGGCGAGCAGGAGCACCTCCAGGCCGCGTTCCTTCAGACGCTCGATATACGGGCTAGCACGCGCGGCATCGACGCTGTCGGCAATGACATAGTAGATACGGTCCTGTCCCGGCTTCATGCGCTCCACGTACTGCGCGAAGCTCACAGTCGGGTCGTTGTTGGCCTCGTTCGTGCTCGCGAAGCGCAGGAGTGACAGAAGTGTGGCGCGATTGGCATGGTCCTGACCAACGCCCTCCTTGATGACGTTGCCGAATTCCTTCCAGAAGGACTTGTATTTCTCCGGCTCGTCCTTGGCGATCCGGGTAAGCATATCCAGCACGCGCTTGGTGAGGCCGCTGCGGATGGCTTCGACTTCAGGCTCCTGCTGCAGAAGCTCGCGGGAGACGTTCAGGGGCAGATCGTTGGAATCCACCACGCCCTTGACGAAACGCAGATAGAGCGGCAAAAACTGCTCAGCGTCGTCCATGATGAAGACGCGGCGGACATAGAGCTTCACGCCACGGGCGGCATCGCGCTGCCACAGATCGAAAGGGGCGCGGCCGGGGATATAGAGCAAACTGGTGTATTCGCGCTTGCCCTCGACTTTGTTGTGGCTCCAGATGAGCGGCTCGGTGAAGTCGTGGGCGAGATGCTGATAGAACTCCTTGTACTCCTCGTCCTTTATCTCGGAGCGGGGCAGAGTCCAAAGCGCCTTGGCCTGGTTGACCGTCTCGTATTCGAGCGAGGCTTCACCTTCTTTGCGCATGCGAACCGGAAAACCGATGTGATCGGAATAGCGCCTGATCAGGGAACGCAGGCGATACGGGTCGGCAAACTCCTTCGCGTCCTCCTTCAAGTGGAGCCTCACTGTCGTGCCGCGCTCGGCACGTTGGATGGTTTCCACAGTGAACTCACCGTCAGCGCGCGACTCCCAATGGACGCCCTCTTCCTCCGGCGTACCGGCCTTGCGTGTTTCGACCTCCACACGATCGGCCACAATGAACGCCGAATAGAAGCCCACACCGAATTGCCCGATCAGCTGCGAGGCCTTCTGCTGGTCTCCCGAGAGCGAGCGGAAGAACTGCGCCGTTCCCGAGCGGGCGATGGTGCCGAGGTTCGCGGTGGCTTCCTCGCGCGTCATACCTATGCCGTTATCACGAATCGTAACGGTGCCTGCCTTGGGATCACCCTCCACAGTGATCTGTAGATCCGGGTCCTTCTCAGCAAGCGCGGGCTCCGCGATCGCGGCAAAACGCAGCCGATCGTTCGCGTCAGAGGCGTTCGAGATGAGCTCGCGCAGGAAAATCTCCTTGTGGCTGTACAAGGAGTGAATCATGAGCTGCAGCAACTCGCGCACTTCCGCCTGGAAGCCGTGTGTCTGCTTGTCCTTGGCCATCGGGGTCTGTTCTATGGTTGTCATGCTGCCCTTCCGTTTTTTCTGCCCTGTCGGAGGGGAGCGATGATGGGACCCGATAGCGAATTTTCAAGCACCAACGCGCACCCTTGCGATGCAAGGTCGCGCTGGGCGGCATGATCGGGCGAGGGGGGTGTGTGGCTTTTACGGCCCCCCGGGTCAAACCGCCAGGGTCACACCGCCGCCAGGGTCAGACCGAGTGCCAGAGCCTGGTAAACCAGGCCAGGGAGGCGGCTGCGGTGGTGACTAGCACAGTTGCGAAGGGACGGGCCACGTAGGCCAGCTCGATGGCGGTAGACGTCGCGATGTGGCGACAGGCGCCAGCCAGATCGTCGAGCTCATCCCAGAGGTTCAAGAAGATTTCCATCTGCATTTGACTCTACGCACGCCTCGCCGGAGACGGCGTGCTCGATCTCACAGACGGCGCGAGTGTCCGTACCGCCGCGGGTCCCGGGACTGTTGTTCGTACACACCGCGGCGGTATTGGCTCACAACCTGGCATGTCCGAGTTAACAGTGCGTGACGTCACCTTGCGGTAGCTGCCACGCTACGCGTACGCTGCGTGCAACCTATCCAAGAGCGCATTTTTCAAAAAATGAAGCGCATCGTCGTCATGAATCCCAAAGGGGGCTCAGGCAAGACGACCATCGCAATCAACCTGGCGAGCTACTTCGCCTCTCGCCAGGAGTCACCGGTCCTCATGGATTTCGATCCGCAGGGCTCGTCCATCCGTTGGGTGCGCAAACGTCAACCGCCACAGCCGCCGGTCTACGGTATTGCAGCCTTCGAGAAAGCGGACGGCCGCACCACTCGGACTTTCCAACTGCGGATTCCCGATAACTCCAGTCATGTGATTGTCGACACGCCCGCCGCGATCGAGCCGCGCGAAATGCCGGACCTCACGAAGGACGCGGACAAGATTCTCGTTCCGGTGTTGCCGTCCGACATCGACATCCACGCCTGCTCCCGTTGTATCCGGGACCTGTTGCTGGTGGCGAAAGTGCGCCGTGAGGACGATCGCATCGGGGTGATCGCCAATCGCATCCGCCGCAACACGCTCACCTACCAGACATTGATCCGTTTCCTGCAAACGCTGGGCATTCCCATCGTGGCAACGATCCGGGATTCGCAGAACTATGTGCGCGCCGCGGAGCTCGGCATCGGTGTGCACGAGATGAAGAGCTACCTTGCCGCCGCCGATGTGGAGCAATGGGAGCCGCTCGTCGAATGGCTCGATAGGCCGAGCGGCTCGCGGGCGCCGACCACACCCACGCCGGCCGTGGTCACAGCCTGACGGCGGCGGCCCCTCTACAGGCGCCGCCGCACGCAAGGAAACATTCGAAGACTACTCCGACTTGGAGCCGTCAGCGCTCGCGGTCCGAGTGCCGGTGTTGGCCCGGAGGTTGTCGGCGAGCTGCTTATGCTCCTGCAGTGTCGGCAGGGTCTTCTGGGCGAACGCGGCGAGTTCCGGGTCGCTCGATTTCGACGCCGATTCGAACAGCGCCACGGCCTTGCTATGATCCTTCGCCATGTGGTCGGCGTACGCCTTGTCAAAAGCGGCGCCCGACTTGGCGCTCAGCATCGTCACCATGGCTTCGTGCTTCGCATCGAGCTTGGTCGGCACCGAGAGGCCCTTGGATTTCGCGATCGAGGTCAACTGCTCGTTCGCCTGACTATGATCCTGGCTCATCTTCTGCGCGAACTGTTTGACCTCGTCGTTTTTCGACTTCTTGAGAGCGACCTTGGCCAACTCCACCTCGGTCAGGCCGTCGAGCGCCGCTTCCTTGACGAAAGTCTCGGGAGTCGCTCCCGCGGTCATGGCCTTGTCGGTATCCGCCTTGGAGGCATCTCGCATCGCTTGATGTTGATGCGGGCTGGAGGCGGAGCTCGGGTTGGCTCCCTCGGTTGTCGTAGCCTCGTCAGTACCCGAGTGGGTGGCCTGGCGCTGATGTGGGCTGGAGGCCGAACTGGGATCCGCCTGTGCCGGCGTCTGTGTCGGCGTCTGGGCAACCGCCACGGTTGCGGCGGCAGCCAGCAGTGCAGCTGCGGTTGCAGTTGAAACAGCGTTCATGCTCGCTCCCTCAAGTGGTGAGTAACACCCTGCAGCATGGGCCCATGACCCGGCTGGAACTATAGGCCTCGCACCCGAGCGCCTGTCGGCATATGCTGACGAAGCTTTAGCCAAAGCGAGGGACGCGTGGAAGAAAACAACTCGAGCCGGTCGGCAGGGAGCGTGACCTTGCCGGTGATCCTGATCGCCGCGGTTGTACAAGGCTGGACCTTCTACTGGCTGCACAGCGCGATCGAGGCGGCGCATTGGCCGGCCACGGATCCGGCCTGGCTGGTGGCCCTGTACTGCGTGGCGTTGTTTCTTCCGCTGACCGCCCAGCTGTTGTCAGCACACGCCCGGCGCGGCATCCAGTGGACGATGTTGTTGGCTATTGCGGCCGGTTTTGGCTATTTCGGCTCGCACTACGGCGGGTCAGTCGTCGCAGCAGGTAACTGTGTGACGGGTATGGATTGTAAAAGTCCATGGGGCTACTTTCCATTCGCATTCGTGCTGACCGTGTTGTGGCTGCATCTGCTGCCTTTCCTGCAGGTCAGGCTCCAGACCGGACGCTGGGCGCCACCCTACGACCTGTTGTTCAGCCTTGCGTGGCGTAACGTCCTCATGCTCGCGGAAGCGGCAGCTTTCACGGCTCTCTTCTGGTTGCTGCTATTCCTGTGGCAGCAACTGTTCTACATGCTCGGGATCGCCTATTTCCGCGAGCTGTTCCGGCAGCCCCTGTTCATCTACCCGGTCACCGCGCTCGCCTTCGGAACCGCTCTACATCTCATCGGGTCGATCGAGCGTCTGACCAGTGTGGTACTGGAGCAGATCCTGGGTGTGCTCAAATGGCTGGGGTTGATGACCGCACTGCTGCTTGCGGTCTTCACCTTCGCGCTGGTCATCAAGTTGCCGGGCTTGGTCTTCCTGGGCAAACATGCCATCAGCGCGACATGGTTGTTGTGGCTCGTGGCAATCGAGGTGCTGCTGCTCAATGCCGCCTACCGCGACGGCTCGGTGCCGCAGCCCTATCCTCGGTGGATTGGACTGCTGCTGCGGCTCGTAGTGCCGCTCACCGTGATTGTTGCAATCACGGGGTTATATGCCTTGATCGTCCGCGCGGCGCACTATGGATTGACGGTTGATCGGGTATGGGCGTTCCTGGTGGCAGGTGCCGCCTTGCTCTACGCTGTGGGTTACGCGATCGCCGCTCTCCAGCGCGGTGCGTGGCTGGGTCTCATATCACGGGTCAATGTCGCTGTGGCAGTCGTGCTGATCGCAGCGATCATTGCGTGCTTGACGCCCATGTTGTCGCCCTACCGGCTGGCTGCCGAGAGCCAGTATCGAATGGCTTTGGCACACGCGCACGATGACGTCGGGCCACAGGAAATGTATCGCACGCCGTTTGAATATCTGCGCTTCGAGGCCGGTCGTTACGGTCTGGACAAGTTGCGCAAATTGGCAGCGCTCCAGGACCATCCTGACGCGGAAGCGATCCGTAGCGCTGCAAATGCCGCTCTAGCGCAGCAAACACGATGGGGACCCCCACGTCCACAGGTCAGCGTCGAACAGCTCTTGGCCCAGCTGGCCGTATATCCCACGGGCCGCTCCATGGAGCCGGAGTTGGCTGCCCGCGTAGTCGAGGATCTGGGCAAGGCGGGCGGCTCGCTCCCATACCCACTGAAGTCGCTGCAGGAATCGGCGGGTCTGTATGTGGATCTCGACGGCGACGGCGTCGACGAATTCGCAATCCTTGCGCGCAACGGCGGTACTGTGTATCAACGCCGTGATAGCCGATGGACTCTGATCGGGACGCTCTACATCCAGCAGTCCGCGGCCTCCTGGGACCCTGTGCGTCGCGATCTGGAGGCGGGGAACTTCAGCGCAATCCTGCCGCACTGGAAACGCTTGTCCATCGGGGGGCGCGAGTTCAGATTGTCGCTACCCGAGTGACCGCCACCGCTCACGTTTTATGGAATGACTCTCTATGGCACGTTTTTATTTCTACAGCGCAGATTTGTACACTCGCGAGGCGACTCAACTCACGGGCGGCTTTCATGGCGTTCTGACTGTCGATGACGACGCCAAGTCGGCCAGCGCGATATTCGGTGACGTCGCCGATATGCTCCAGTCGCAGACCCAGGGCTATATCCAAGAGATCGCCCGCAATAGCGGCGCGGAACCCGACCCGGCCCTGTTCTACTTCCTCATCAGGCAGTTCTACCGGGTTGATTGATCGCCTTGGACCGGCCGAAGGCGGTCCAAGCAGCCGCGGAAAACACGAGCACGTTGGCCGCGATGACCGGTAGTGCATCGATCAGCACGCCGTAAACGATCCACAACAACGCACCGGCCATCTGCATCGCGCGCAGCGTCGCCGGCCGTGAGAAGAAGTAGGATCCGACGAACACGGCCGTGGCGATCCAACCCAGAATCTGTGTCACACCTTATCTCCAGTCAATCCATGGCGCTGGGCACGACTAGCCCAGCGCGGCCACCGGTACCGGTGGCGCTTCCACAATCATGACGCGCTCGGTGCGCGCCCTTTCCCAGTCGTGCAGCATGAGCCCGTGCGATTCGAACAGCGAGCGAATCTGCGGCGTCCGCATTCCCAACACCTGGTGGAGCATGGGAACCAGGACACTGCAGGCATTGTCACTCAGCACCGTAGTTTTGGCGATGCGGGCTAGCTGCCGATTCTCCGAGACGGCTATGGTAAAGCCATCACCGTGATTGACGTGCAACATCACGTGCACATCGGAGCTGCCGTCGCCGACATAGATGACGCGGTCGGTCACGACGCCGAGGCGTTGTTCCAACTCCTCCAGAGCGGCGACCTTCCCGTAACCGGCGCGTACGCGCATGATCGCCCGCACTTCGCCCGACTGCGAGTCATAGTCGAACTCGGTACCGTAAATGTGATCCGGAGGCACGATCCCTGCGAGGGCGGAGACCACGACCTCGCGCGGGGCGGCGGAGACTACGTAGAACGAGAAGCGACAACCCTCCAGCCCGCGCTCCAGGAATTGTACCAATGAAGGCAAGGCCAGCTTCAGGCGCACACGGCGGCCCGCCTCGATGAGGTGCTCGCGACGCACACCTCGAAAATCGGGATCGTGCCGGATCAAGTAGGCCAGCTCGCCGCCCTGTTGCACCAGGTTGCTTTGGCCCAACCCCGCGACCTTGCGCTCGAAGTCGTGTACGCCGAGCAGCTCGGCCAGAACGTGGCCGGAATCGTTGAAACTCAGTGTCTGATCGAAATCAGACACGACGAGATAATGTTTGGTCGGCGAAGCTCGCACGGCGCTCTCCTGTATCGGCCCTTCGAAGATGCAACCCCCTCCTGGAAACTCGACTCCCGAACACGATAGCAAAGGAGGTACGCCGATCAAGCGAACTGTGTCACTATGACGGCTGAGTATTTTTCACCTCCATCGAGAAACAAATTGCTGGCTGAAGTCGCTGGAAGCAGGCTTCCGCCTGCCCTGTCTCAACCACGCTTGCGACAAGGGCGTGAGCGTCATGTCGGATTTGTTCGACCGCAATTGGGATTATTGACAGAACGCGACGAGCACGGCGCACTCACCTTCGGCGGGTGAGTGCGCCCCTACCAACTATGGCTGCATGACCACGCATTGCACATTCCCGGCATCGGCGGCGGCTTCCATTGCCTCGTGCAGGTCGGGTAACCGGTAAATGCGAGCCCGGATCGGCGTGATATCCAGCTGACCGCTGCGCACGAGATCCAACAGGCGGCTGTAGGCGTTGGCCGGGTACATGAACTGGCCGAGAATCTCGAGGTTGTTGAGCATCACGACGCCGTACGGAATTGGCAGCTCGGTCGCCATGCTCCCCATGAGCACTAAGCGGCCGCCCCGACTCAAGCTGTGCAGCGCGGCGAGCGTTGCATTGGGATCTCGGGCGCGACCGACCATATCGAAGGCCATCTGCGCTCCACCGCCGCCGGCCTCGCGTAGGACGCGTGCGTCGGCCTGTATATCTCCCTTCAAACAAACGGGAAAAACGCGCGAGCCTCCAACACGCGCCAACGCATCGAGCGCAGTTTGATTACGCCCGGCGGCGATCACCCGGCCCGCGCCCATAGCCGCCGCCAGCAGCACGGCGGCAGTGCCAAACGCACCGGTGGCGCCGGTCACAATCAATGTCTCGCCCGCAGCGAGCCTGCCGCGGAGCAAACCGCCGAAAGGGACGATAAAGCGCATCAACACCGCAAGCTGTGCGGCGGGAATGCCATCCAGGCCTTCCGCAGGAGTGACAGCGGAGGCGGGCAGAAGAGCATATTCGGCTAACGTTCCGTCGGGCCAATCAGCCAACATCGGCTCGGCGCCGGCACCTATGGCCGTGAGGGCAATCAGAATCTGGGCCGGATCGGGGACGTTCTCGCGCGCAACCAGATGCGGCGAGACCATGACTCGCTGCCCTGGCTTGAGATGCCAGACATCGCGACCCACGGCACTGATTTCGCCCACCCCATTGGTTCCGATGGTGAACGGTTGCTTGGGCGCAGTGTAGGTGGGGAGCAAACCCCGAATGTAATCCTTGATGTACGACAGCAGCGCTGAGGCTTGGATTCGCACCAGGACGCTACCGGCGCGCGGCTCGGGTACCGCAATGTCCTCAAAGCTGAGCTCTCCGCCGAGCCGTGTCAGTCTCCACGCTTTCATAGCGTCTTCTCCGATGTGGGAACCGCAATGAAGCTTAACCGACTCGAACCCACAAGCGGCCAGGCCGCGCCACAAAGAAAGAGGCCCGGCGGGCTGTCGCACCGCAGGGCCTCTTGAGTGGAGTACCGTTTTTAGAGCTTACCGGTAGCGCGCCAGCCGCCGTCGGCGTACTTCGTGCGCACGGAGGCCACGTAAGGAACGGGGCACACAATCGCACGCATCTCCACTTGCTTGTGGCTCTCAACGGTCGGTTTCTTCGAGCCGCCGCTCTCCTCACCCCAGACGAAGGTCACTTCGGTTCCGGGCTTGGCGTATTGGGGGTCCAACATCGCAAGCGTCAGCATCTTGCGCTCGTTGGAGCTGTAGCCAATCCAGGTCGAGAGACCCGCGAGCTTGCCGTCCTTCATGACGCGATCGAACGGGTACATGGAGTAGACGGCCGACGGCCAGTCGATGAACTTCGCCCGCTCGTGCTCCTTGCCGAACTGGGAAGCGATCGCTGTGGTTACGTCTGCGTCGTTCAGCTCGAGGGTAACCTTGATCCGGTGCGGCCTGTTGGCCATTTTCTCGAGCGCCTCGCGGCCGATGAACTCGTGATCGAACTTCACGAACGCGCCGTAGCCGAGGTCGTAGGGTGTCAGGTAGTAGTCGTCGATGTTGCTCGAGTAGTAGCTGCCGCCGAGCGAGGCGTTCCCCTCGAAACTGTTTGCCTTGAGCCATTCGCGGTACTTGCGCATGCGCTCGTCGCCCGAGTAGATCGCTGGCATGGGGGAGGGAATCCAGCCTGACTCGAGAGTGTTCGAGGAGTAGGCGCGCGCACCGACCAGACGCAGACCGAACTCCTGGCCTGCGACCACCAGGGCGTCCTTGACGGTGTCGCCATCCTCCACGGGTCCAAAGAGCTCGAAACCCGGCTGGCCGGCCATGCCGTGCCGCAGAGCGCGCACCTTCTTCCCGGCGATGATCATTTCGCACATGTTGAAGAACTTCAGATCCGGGGGCGCTTTGCCCAGGACGCGCTCCATGATCTTCATGGCGTTCGGGCCCTGGATCTGATAGCGGTAGGTCTTGCGGGCGACCGGGTTGATCCGCGCCGCGGAGCGCTCGTCGCGCTCGAACTTGACGTTGTAGCCGCCGGTCTCACCGTGGTACTGCACCCAGTTGTGCACGGCCGGACGGCCGATCAGGTTGAAGAGATCCTTGTCCAGGTAACACAGCACCACGTCACCAATGACGTAGCCATCCCAGCTCACCGGCACATACTGCTTCGCCTTGTTGACCTCAAAGCCCTTGAAGCTGTTGATTCCGAGCTTCTCGAGGAGCTTGAACGCGTCCGGGCCGGACACGTACATGTCGGTCATGTGATAGGACTGGTTGAACAACACCGCACTCTTCTGCCACGCACGCTGTTCATCCCGCCAGTTGGTGTACTCGGACTGCACTACCGGATAGGGATTCGGCCCGCTCGGGGAGTTGCGGAGGTGGTTGACGGGGCCGCCGTTGGCTCGCAGCAGCTCTTCCAGGTTCTTGTGAGTCATTGGATCTCCGAAAAAAGAAGATGGACGGACTCAACCGCCGCCCGTGGGAGCGATGCTCCGCAACGGTGTGAATCGTCCAGCGGTTTCGCCGGCTGCCATGGGCAGCGCGGTCAAATTGATGCTTTCCTTCGCGGAGTTGGCATGTTCGCGCATCAGTGCTTCGGCGCGTGCGCTTTGCCCACGTTCCAGCGCCTCCACGATCGCGTAGTGCTGGCGGTGGGCGTACCGCAGCATGTCGTACATCTGCTCGAGATTACCCTTGTCGAACGCGAGCGCCTGCGGTCCGGCAAAGGGAATACGACTGTTCCGGGCCAACATCTCAGCGAACAGCGCGCTGCCGGATTCCGCGAGAATGAGGCGGTGAAAACGCTCATTCATGTCCGCGTAGAGGCCTTCGTCGGTCTCCTCGACGTGCCGCTTGTCGAGAATCGCGTCGCCGTCTTCGAGACAGGCACGAAGCTCCCGCAATAGCGTTTTCGAAGCACCCCGCTCCGCAACTCGCCGCACAGCCAGACCTTCCAGGGCGCCGCGCAAATCGATCGCGTCAACAATGTCCGCCGCTGTGAAGGCGCGGACGACATAGCCGCGCGTCTCGTGTTCGGAAAGCAGGCCTTCCTGCGCCAGCAGGGGAAGTGCCTGGCGCACCGGAGTGCGGGAGACACCCAGTAGATCCGCCAGCGGCGCCTCGGCCACTCGCTGCCCCGGTGCCAGCTCGCCACGCAAAATCATCTCGCGGATTCGGACGATCGCCTGAGTGAGCTGGGTATTCATGGCCCCGGCGATACTGTTCTTTGGATCCCGTCCCGTCAAATTGGGATCCTGAAACGGCCACCTGGTGGCCTTAGGCCCCGCTTGCGCTGCCGCCTTCTAAGGGTTTGGGATCCCGCGACTCGCCGGGACTGGAGCTCGGGCCGCTAGCGAAGCGTCCGTGGCCGCGCGTTCAATCGCTCAGCTCGGTAACCAGGAACTCTTCCAGCTTGCCCTCAGGATAACCACGCTCCACCGCACGCAGCCGTTTGGAGTGACAAAGAATCTTCCAGATGCGCGTGATCATTCCTCCCCGCTTGCCTTCGCGCTCCAGCTCGATGAGTACGGGGGAGCCCAAGGGACCGAGAGTGGACTTCAAATCGGCGAGGGCCTCGGCGGTGAGCACGCTGTTGCCCGCCTCCGTAAAGAGGGACCGGTCGAGGGCTCCCTGTTGATACTGGGAGAACACGGCGCGCGCACGGGCCTCCGATGGCTGCGGCGGTAACACGGCGAACGCGAGCCGATCGACCAGACCGTCGGGATCGGCCCAATCGGCGTTGGTCAGCACGATGATGGCGGTCTTTTCCTGCGGCCAGATCCGATTGGCCGCCAGAAACCCGGAGCCCGCGCCATCGTGTCCGAGACGAGTCCTGCCTTGCACCCGCTCGTTGTAGAGCCCCAGCCCATAGTCCTTCCTGGTACCGTCCTTGAGCGTCACTCCTTCGAGCAACACGGTGTAGGAATTGGGCTTGAGCAGTGTGCGATCGATCAAACTGATGTCCCAACGGGCGAGGTCACCAGGAGTCATGGCGAGCTCGGCGGCTGCAAAGAGCCAGCCCGCACCCTCTTTCGGCGCACGCCGCGTTGGGCCCAAGCCCTGTCGGGTGTAGCCGACCGCATCAGCGGCCGGCAGGGGATGCGTGTCATCCTCCGTCACCCGCTCCATCCGCAAGGGAGTGAATATGTGTTGTTGGAGAAATTCAAACAGGCTGGCGCCGGAGACCCGCTCCACGATGGAGCCGGCCACGACGTAACCGGTATTGGAATATTGCCAGTCGGTACCGGGGGCGAAGTCCAATGGGCGCCGCGCCCACTCCTCGATGATGGCGGCTGTCGAGGTGGGACGCAGCATTTCCGGTGGAACGAAGTCCTGCGGCCAGAAATCGCGCAGGCCGGCGGTGTGATTGAGAACCTGACGGATCGTCGCCTTGGACGCCTCACCAAGATCGGGCACATATTTGCCGATCGGATCGTCCAGCGACAGCTTGCGGTTCTCGGCCAACATCAAGACAGCCGCGGCGGTGAACTCTTTCGATACCGAGTCGATGGCGTAACGGGTGGAGGGTGTTGCGGCCCGGGCAGGCGCAACTTCCGCATTACCATAGGCCTGCGCATAGGCCAGTACTCCGTTTTGTACGATCGCGACTGAAACCGAGGGCGCGCCGGAGATGGACAGCCATTCCTCGGCTTGCATGTCGATCCGCGTAGGTAGTGCGTCGTCGCTCGCGGCCTGCGCACCCGGCAAGCACGCCGAGACCAACATCGCGAGAGGGTAGAACAATGTACGGCGCATCGCGCAGTCCTCGGTTTTGGCTCGTCGACACCGCGCACGATTGACCTGACGCGGATCTTGGAGCTTAAATGCCTTGGCTGACGATGTCAGCGCTTGCGGAACACGCCATAATCACTGTTTACGCATCTCAGGCGGCTTACATCGCCGCCGCGAGCTTGTTGAGCGCGTCGTAAAAGGCATCTATTAGCAGCGTCGGCGTGGTACCGGCACTTACCATGCCAGCCTGCATGTTGTTCATGGTGAAGCCGATGCCGATCCCACGGTCCGGGTCGGCCATTCCGAGTGAGCCGCCACCGCCTACGTGGCCGAAGGAGCGCGGGTTCGGGCTGAGGCGGGCGTAGCGGTGACTCTCGTCGCTGAGAACAAATCCAAGGCCGAAACGCATCGGCACGGCCCCGCAAAACAAACGCTCGGGACCCGAGACTTCCTCAACTGTCGCGCGGGCGATTGTCTCGGGCTGCAATATTCGGACACCATCAATCTCGCCGCCCCTTGAAAGTGCTCCATAGATGCGCGCGAGGGCGCGCGCCGTCCCATGCCCGTTCACTGCCGGAATCTCCGCGGCTCGCCACTTCCGAGTGTTGACCGCATCGCGATCCTGAGGAGGATTCAGGAGTGCTGCCCACTGCATGGTAGTGGGATCCTGCATCCGGCGCGCGAATTCGGCGAACGGTCCCGCCGCTGAGGATGGCGGCTCGTCTGGCTTTCTGACCGCGGCGGGTTTGTTACCGATGTGGACGGCAAACATGTCGGACGTGCGTGAGTCATGCTCCGCGCTGAGTCCGATGTGGAAGTCAGCATCGAGTGGAAGGGCAACATTCTTGCGGAAAAATGCGCCGATACTCTCGCCAGTGATGCGTCTAACGACCTCGCCCACCAGAAAGCCGTACGTGAAAGCGTGATA
>Ga0207695_10003924_pt1 | contig 20588 bp, 20 predicted proteins | sample KBSC54metaG_FD_184354 | JGI IMG/M metagenome (GOLD analysis project Ga0207695, IMG submission 184354) | Corn rhizosphere microbial communities from Kellogg Biological Station, Michigan, USA - KBS C5-4 metaG (SPAdes) (version 2) | ecosystem: Host-associated > Plants > Roots > Rhizosphere > Soil...
AACTTGGGATAATTTGCTGTAGCGAGCGCTTTCTCGAGCGGCGCCGCGTAATTGCCCGAGTCATACATCAGTCCGGTAGCGGTCGGGAACGGGAACTCTTCCTGGTGCACGAAATTCTTCAAGCGAATCTCGGCCGGATCTATCTGCAGTTCGTCCGCCAGAATATCCACCATGCGCTCGATCCCATGCGTCGCTTCCGGACGGCCCGCGCCACGATACGCGTCGGTTGGAACGCAGTTGGTAAACGCGCCCACGATATCGGCGCGAATGTTTTGAGTTCGATACAGCCCCGGCATCATCAGTACGCTCAGTGTCGGGATTACCGGCGTCAGCAACTGGTGATAAGCACCCAGATCCTGGATCAGCTTGAGTTTGATGCCTAGAATAGTCCCGTCTTTCTTAGCCGCGAGCTCGAAATAATCTACGTGCCCGCGCCCGTGGATGGTGCACAGGAAATTCTCGCGCCGCGATTCGATCCACTTCACCGGCTTGCCGATCTGCATTGCCACGAAACCCATCAGGGCTTCCTCGGCATAAATATTCAGTTTGCTGCCGAAGCCGCCGCCGACTTCCGGCGTGATTACGCGCATGCGGTTTTCTTCCAGGCCGAGCATACCGGCCACCAGCGTGCGCACCAGGTGCGGCACCTGCGTCGAGGTATATAGGTTCAACTGCCGGTCGGCGCCGCGCCACTCCGCTACCACGCCGCGCGTCTCCATCGCCGATGGAATCAGGCGCTGGCTGGTGATCCGCTGCTTCACCACCACGTCCGCTTCGGCGAAGGCCTTGTCCACATCGCCGCCTTCCTGGTGATAGTTGAACGCGACGTTATCGGGCCACTCCGGATGCACCGGCGGAGCACCAGCGGCAATCGCTTTTTCCGGATCGGCCACCGCCGGCAGCACGTCCCAATCGATTTCGATCTTCTCCGCGGCATCGCGCGCCAGATACTTGTCGGTCGCCACCACGACCGCCACCGGATGCCCGACGAAGTAAACCCGGTCCGTTGCCAGTATGTAATGATGCGGCACACGCAGACCCGGCAGCGAACCTCCGCACGGCACCGGACCCACCTTCATCGTGTCCTTGCCGGTGTAGATGGCGGCGACGCTCGGCGTTTCGGCGGCGGCTTGGGTGTGAATCGAACGAATCCGCGCCGCCGCGTGCGGGCTGCGGACAATCGCCGCATAATGCATCCCCGGCATCTGGATATCGTCGACGTAGGTAGCCGTGCCGGTGATCAGCCGCGGGTCCTCGCGCCTGCGAATGCGCTTGCCGACCAGTTTTTCAACCCGTGTAATCGTGCTCGCCATACCCGTCTCCTATTTGCCCGCCGCGGCAGCAGCGGCTCTCACTGCATTGACGATGTGCTGATACCCGGTGCAGCGGCACAGGTTGCCCTCAATCCCATGCCGGATCTCCGCGTCTGTCGGATTCGCATTGCGATCCAAAATTTGTTTCGACGCCATGATCATGCCCGGTGTGCAGAAGCCGCATTGCGCTCCGTGCTGGTTCCAAAAAGCTTCCTGCATCCCGTGCAGCTTCCCGTTCTCGGCCAGCCCCTCGATTGTAGTCAGCCTCGCGCCGTCCGCCTGTACCGCGAACATGCTGCAACTCTTCACGGCCTTACCGTCGAGCTCAATGGTGCAGGCCCCACACAGCGATGTTTCACAGCCCACGTGTGAGCCGGTCAGGCCGACTACATCACGCAGGTAGTGAATCAGCAGCAGTCGAGGCTCAATGTCATCCGAATATTTTTTGCCGTTGATAGTCAGGTTGATTTTCATGCCGGTCTTGAAGATATCAAACTTGGCCCAGAAAACAAAAGGGCGTGCCGCACCGCCCCGCCCGCTTGGTAGACTATAAAGGTTTATGCCCTCCGGCGAGCAACAACTCCGTGAAGACATCGTCTGCACGGGCCGCATGATGTACGAACGCGGGTGGATCGCAGCCAATGACGGCAACCTCACCGTCCGCTTGGATCGCGAGCGGATCCTTGCCACCCCGGCCGGTGTGCGAAAGGGCCGCATGCGCCCAGAGGATCTTATTGTGTGCGATGCCGCCGGCAACAAGATCGCAGGCTCCGGCGAACGCACCACTGAAATGGCCATGCATGTCGCTATCTACGCGGCCCGGCCCGACATCCATTCCGTGGTCCATGCCCATCCTCCTATTTCGACCGGGTTCGCGGTTGCCGGACGCGCCCTCAATCTGGGTTTGATGCCGGAGTTAATCGTTTCGATGGGATCGGTACCCTTGGCTGAGTACGGTCTTCCGGGAACGCCGGCGCTGGTTGACGGGATGCTGCCATATATCCCGAAATTCAATGCCATCCTACTGGCGAACCATGGCGCCGTATGTTACGGCGAGAATGTAGCTCAAGCCTATGCCCGCATGGAAACGCTGGAGCACCTCGCGCGCATCGCGCTGGTGGCGGAAATGCTCGGGGGGCCAAGGGTCCTTCCGCGGGTCGAGATCGAAAAACTGTTTGAAGCTCGCGCCCGTTACGGCGTCACCATACCCAACCATTTCGAGCCGGGCAGCCCTTTGGCCGCCGAAGACATGCCGGATCCGAGCGAAAAACTCGAAGTAACGCGCCAGCAGTTATTGGCCTTGATCGACGAAACGCTTCGCGTCCGCGGCGTCGTTTAGCGATCTAGGGGGATGTGGTCAGACTTCTTCCCGCAAATTCTCCGCCCCGCCGGTGCCTAGAATCTCATCCGCCGTCCGGCGAGATCGCCGGTGAGATTTATAGGTGAACAGGTGCCCCGCCAGGAGTGCGCCGATCACTAACTTAGCGGCCTCCGCGCCAATCCAAATTTCGACCAGCGCCCATACCCGCGCCTGCGTCCCGAGAAGCTGACTGCCCGGTGGAAAATCGGCTTCCCGCCCGCGGTACACCAGTTCCGGATGGATCGCCAACTGGAACAGCACCAGCGCCACCATCAACCCGCACAGAATCTGTGGCAGTATCCGCTTTTCCGCCGCGAAGTACAGCATTCCGCCCAGCAGCAGCGCACCCGGAATCTGAATCCATTCCCACGCCGAGAAATAGTAGCGGTATTGTTCCACCGCGAAGTAGCGCAGCAGCAGCCGGGCTTCATCCCGGCCCGCTTTCTGGATGATCTCAGCCGCCGGTGGAATCGCCGAGTTCAATACACTGTTCGCCAGCCGCAGGTTCTGGAGAGCCGCCAGATCCACAAAAAGGCAGCAGCCGATCCAGGCACCCAGTAAAAATGTTGCGATGCGGGTTGAGTGCATTGCCCTCCAGTGTGGCACAATTGCGCCGTATGACCATACCGCGACCCACTCTTTTGGGGAGGAGCGGCCTTCTAAATGCGAGAAGGGGAACGTTTACCGTTCCCCTTCGCCGCGTCGTTCAGGTATGACTCTGGAATCGTGACTTCTTGGTCCCCTTCTGATCGGGGACCTTCAGCTTATCACTTTATTCCTGAATTCTGCTGTCCCACGGGAACCGCTTCCATCGCCGCGCCCGTATATGGCAAAAATACTACCCGGTTCCGTCCCTGGCGCTTGGCGGCATAGAGCGCATCGTCGGCCACGCGGATCAGTGCCTCTTCGGTCACCGTGATCCCCGGCATCCAGGCCGTAGCGCCGAAACTGCACGTGATCAACTGGGCTTCTTCGTTGAACCACATCGGATCGTTGGCGAGCGCTGCCCGCATCCGTTCGGCTTGCTTCTCGGTGACAGCCACATCGCACCCGGGCAGCACAATCAGGAATTCCTCGCCGCCGTAACGCCCAATCGCGTCGTAGGGGCGAATCGAGGCCGACATGCGCCGCACAAATTCCCGCAGCACCGCGTCGCCCGCGAAATGTCCGTAGGTGTCGTTGACCGACTTAAATTTGTCGAGATCCGCCAGCACCAAGCCTACCGGCCGGTTCTCACGAGTTCCGCGCTGCAATTCACGGCTCAAGATATCCAATATCGAGGAGCGGTTCCAGATGCGCGTCAGGAAGTCCTTGGTAGCCTGATCGCGCAACTCCTCGCGCGCCGAAATCAATTCGTGTTGCAGCTCCAGAATGCGCACACCCGGCCGCAGCCGCACTTGCAGCTCGTGCTGATCGAATGGCTTGGTCAGGTAATCATCGGCGCCGGATTCCATGCCTTCAATCAGGTCCTCGCGCTGGCTCTTGGAACTGAGCAGCAGGATATAGGTGTAGATGTCTTTGTCCTTGGCGGTAGCGCGGACCCGGCGGCAGACCTCGGGTCCGGTAAGGCCCGGCATCATCCAATCCAGGATCGCTATCTTGGGTGCATTCTCCGATTGCAGAATGTGCCACGCTTCGTTGCCGTCGCAAGCCACCACCACTTCGTAGCCCCACCGGCGCAAGGTTGCGTCCAGCAGGTGCCGCGAAACAATGCTGTCATCTGCAATCAAAATTTTCATACGCGTTTTCTAATTATACGGGCCAGAGCACTACACTTATACCCTTTGTATCGGCAGGATTCGGACAAATACTCAGGATGTTGCTAGCCTGAGATCATGCCGGAGCTCGCTCCCGCAATCCCGCGTTCGCTTCTTGTGGTGCGACACGAGCCCTTCGAGCACCTCGGGTACTTTGCGGAAATCCTCAAAGATCTTCAGATTTCTTTTGTTTATAGCGATTTGGGCGATACGCTCGATCTCGGCCCGCATGACGGCTTGATCGTCATGGGAGGGCCGCAATCGGCCAACGATCCCGGCATGTCTTCTGAGATCCACTTCATTCAGCAAGTGATCGATGCCAGGACTCCCGTGCTCGGAATCTGTCTTGGTTCCCAGCTGATCGCCAAAGCCCTGGGCGCACACGTATATCGGAATCGCGAAAAGGAGATTGGCTGGGCTCCGGTGTATTTCTCCGAAGCCGCGCAAAACGACCCGCTTTTCGGAGGCTTGGCGTCGCCGACGACATTTTTTCACTGGCATAGCGAAACCTTCACCCAGCCGCCCGGCAGCGAATTGCTGGCCTACTCCGATAAATGCCGCCAGCAGGCGTTTCGCTTTCGCGAAGCGGTCTATGGCATCCAGTTCCATCCGGAAATCACGCCCGAGATGATTGTCGACTGGTCGGCCCAGCCCGCCAACTGCGGCGATGTCGACACCCTGGACGCGCCCATTGATCCCCAGGCAGCGGCTACCGCTCCTCTCGCCCGTCATGTTCTCGAAGGGTGGCTCGGCACGTTTTAGCGGATCTGCCGACCCCTTCAGCTCGCCAAGGATTCTCCCGGCGCCGCCTGGGAAAGAACGCGGACGCCACCCAGGCGCTCATTCGCAAGTTCGCGATAGCGGTAGGCGACCGTGCTCGAGCTGCTCGCGATTTCCTCTTCGGTCAGGTAGCGAAGCGGAGCGGCTGCCGGAATTCGTTGCACCACCTGGGCCAGCCCGCTGATCATTGCACGCTCCGCGGCGGCCATGGATTTACTCACCAGGACACCACATCCCGCGATCATTAAAAAAGACCGCTCGCCATAACTCGTATCCGCTTGCGCCAGCGAATCGGGACACGGGATCGGCCGGAACGTCGCTGCTGAACTCGAATTCGAAAAGATGGCTTGACAGGGGTAGAGCAGCCCCCCGGAAAGTACCGCTTGCGAAATCGCGTCCGTTCCCAGTGCGTGCATCGCGTCGTCGTCCGGCAATTCCCAAGCTGAATTTTCGGAAATCTCCGATAACGCCGTATAATCCGCCGGATGTGCCTGCCGCGGCCGAATGGCGAGCCGCCGCCCCACTTCGCGGAGGAGATTTTCAACAGTCCGGCAGTTTTCCCCGCACACCACCAACCCGTGATTGCCCAAAACAAACACGTCGGCGCCGCCAGCCGCCACAGTGCGTTGGATCTCTCGCGACAGTGCCAGGCCTGAGGCCACATACGGGACCCAGTGCCAGCGCAAGCCGTCCAGCCGGTCCTGCAGTATTACCGGAGCATCGCTACGCACTGCCCAGGCAATCGTATCGACGCAATGTACGTGAATCACCACGCGGTGCGGCAATACCGCATGCATGGCCGTTTCGAGCGACGCGCCGGGATATCGCTCGGCCGGATCGACGTCCCGTCGCAGGCAGTCCCGGTGCACGTCCACCAGGTTTAAAGGGATCAAGATGTTGTCCTGTATGGCGTCGGCCATCCATTTGCCGGAGGCTTTAATCCACAGGACGCCATCCAGCTTAATAGAAGTGTTGCCGGTGCTCGCTTGTGTGAGCAGTGGATTACTTCCCACGCGCTCGGTTACTTCCAGCAGCTCTTGAAGTTCGCTCTGGCTGGCCAGTGGCGCATCGCTTCTCATACGTCCCTCCACCTTCCTCCTAGCCCAACACCCGTAGCGGCTCCTCGGCTACCGGCGCTGCCGGCTTAGCCAATGCCTGGCCAATCCTAACGGAAGCTTTGAAGATGGCTCCGACAGGAATAATGCCTCCTAACCGGTGGGCCGCCACCGCCGCCAAGCCCATGGAGGCTATACACCCGCACGACTTGCAGTCCGGATCGCCTCCAAACTGACAGGGCAGAATCTTGGTTTTGAGATCCGCCGACAGCGTTTGCGTGGTGAGCGCGAAAACGCAATCCTTCGGGCTCGCCGGCGGTGTCGCAAATTGCCGGATCATGCCTTCCGGCATGTCCAGTTTGGGAAATTCCTTCCGCAACAGCAGCATGTCCGCGATGGCCTGCGTACGTTCCCCAGTTTCCAGCATTTCCGGCAATCGATCGCCTCGCTGCGGGGTAAATAAGCTAAACCATACTTTGCGGATCTCCGGCCGGGGACTCCAGAACGCCAGAAATTCCTTCAAATACCCGGGCCGCTTCATCATTTGGCCAGTGATGGTGCAGTGAACGGTGATGTTCTGGCCCGCAATATTCTTAAGGATGCGATCGTAAGTGGCCGGCGCGCGCCGGATATCGTGTTCGGGCTGCAGGCCGTCTATCGAAACCACCACGTTCATGCGGGCCAACTTCGCCCAACTCTCGGCGAGAGGGCGGAAGGCGCTGGTGACCACCTGGACATGGATTCCTCTCTCCAGCAATAGCGGCACCATGGATTCCAGTTCGCGATACCGAACCAGTGGATCGCCGCCTACGATGGATAAATGCAACGGCCGGATGCGATCGACTAACGCCAGAACCCCGTCGATGAGCTCCTGACCTTTGCGGTCGGCAAGGCTGCGCAACGTCGCTCCGCCTCCCAAATGCGCATCGTCGTAGGCGTAGCATCCCGGGCATTGCAAGGGGCACTCGCGGGTTATTTCGATTGAAAGCGAGGGTCGCTCACCTCTTAGAATCTTCCGCCATGCGCTGATTACTTCCGTGGTTTTCACTGCGTGCTTCTCCTTGTCGGTCCCGGCTAAGGGCGACAGCCACAAACATACGTGGGAACGATTCCATAGCGGCGCCTTTCAGCACCCGGTACTTATGCCAACGAATCAGGAGACGATGGGGGCGACGGATCGGCCGCGCAGGCCATTGCGGCCATCTCGTCGCTGGGACGATTCGGCCTCACGATCTCGGTCACGCCGACTTGCAAGAGCGGGAATTGAGGAGCAACGCAGAGCCACGCACAGCGCAAGCCTTGCTCCTCGAAGGTGTGCGGCACTTCGCGCACACTCGCGATTTTGAAATCTAGGCCATGCGGATTGACCGCGGGGGGATCAGGAACGGCATCAAGGGAGGTAGCCACCAACGATGCGACTATTACCAACACAATGCACAAAATCAATTTCATTGCTGCCTGTGAGGTCCCGTACTTCATGATAGCGGATTCCCCGCCGCCGGACTCTCGACGCCCGCGCGATGCAAGCGCCGGCCCGACGTACAGTTACAATAATTTTGTGTCCGACCTCACGCTTCCGGCCGATTTCGAAACCGTGATCGATGCAGCCTGGCAGCGCGCCCGCGCGGTTCCCGGCTACATTGGCGAGCTCGAATTCCGCGCTCTGGGATTGCTCGCGGCCGGGGCGCCCGGTGCCGGCGCGATCGTCGAGATCGGCAGCTTCAAGGGCAAGTCCATGGTAGGCCTGGCGTCGCTTGCCGCGCATTACGGGTTCGGTCCGGTGATCAGTATCGATCCGCATACCGCGCCTTCCGTCACCGATCCCCTGTTGGGCGCGCAAGCGTCGTCTTTCGACGACTTCATCGCTAACTTGCGCGCTGCTGGAATCGAGCAGCATGTGGAGGCGCACCGCGCTCCTTCACGCGAGGTAGCGAAGGGTTGGGACCGTCCCATCCGTCTGCTGTGGATCGACGGCGACCATACCTACGCCGGCGCCAAAGAGGACTTCGATTTATTCTCGCCCCATCTCGCCGATGGCGCGATTGTAGCGTTCCACGACACACTTCACGAATTCGAAGGCCCCATTCGCGTCTTCGTCGAAGATATTTTGCGCTCGGATCGCTTCGGCCCGGCTGCGTTTTTTCATACCATCGCCTGGGCGCAGTATCGCCCCCGGGACGGATCGCGGTTTCGAGCCGCACGCGAACAGTTGGCCCGGCGCGCGGCCAAACTAATCCCGTTGGTGGCGGACGGGCGTCCGGTGAAAGGCCTTGGGAAGCTGCGCTTCAAGCTGCGCCGCGTCTTGGTGCCCCATACAGTCTTATCGCCCGCTGAATGGAACCTGAAAATCGTTCCGCAACTCCGCTAACCGAAACTCAGGCCGCCGCAGGCATTTCTGCATGCCTCACGGGGAGGTCACGCACGACGTCCTTTTCAAGCGCCAGGTACCCGCAGGCCACCACTACCAGGAACATCGTCAGCACTTCGCTATCGCCCAGATTCATATTCGCGACGCCGTCGACAAGCGTGGCGATCACCACTGCGATACCGCCATGCAACAGGAAACGGCGATCATCGCGGCCCGGTGGCAGCCTCCGCAGCCCTTGCCAGAAATCCCACAGGATGCGCCCCATCAGCCACAGAAATACCAGCATTGTGGGGATGCCGCGCTCGGCGGCGTAATGCAGATAGATATTATGCAGGTGCATGTAGGAGCCCACCGGCAAGGGCCGCGGGATATCGGCCGGAACATACTCGTTGAAGTGAATCCGGGGCATCTCCGGCCCCAGCCCCAGCCAAGGGTGCCGCTCGATCATGCGCAGGCCGGTGCGCCATACAACCTTGCGGAAATCATTCGAGTCCAAACTTTTAGGCTGCAGGATGGAGGTGAAGCGTTCGCGAATCACGTTGGGCGAAAGCAAAAGCCCCGCGGCAATCACCACCGGCATCACCATCACCAGCCAACGCCGCCAGAACCATAGCAAGTACAATCCCGCTACCGCGGTTGCGATCCACACCCCGCGCGTCTCCGCCAACAGCAATCCCAGCGAGCTCACGGCCGCGACCACCACCCACACCCAAATCCGCTTCCGCGCCTCGGGAGCGAAAAACAGGAAGGAGGCGAGCATAATCAGCACAAACATCTCCTCGGCCGAAAACGTGTACCAATGGCTCATGAAGCCTGTGATGCGCTCGCCTACGTAGTAGGTGTAAACGTCACTGCCGGCCGCGTGCGCCTGCTGGACTTTGCGGGCGAACTGCACGAAGCTGAGCCCCGCGCTGACGCTGCCGAACGCCGCCCAGCCCAGGAACAGCCAGCGGATCATGGCCATGCTTCGCAGCAGCGAGAATACTACCAGAAGCTGGGAAAATACGTAGATTTTCTTGACTTGCGGCCACCCCGCAACGGGATTTCCGGAAAACGCGATAGCGATCAGCGTGCCCAGCAGGAACAATCCCAGCGGCAACTGGATCGCGGGCAGCCGCAGTTTTTCTCCGGACAAAAGCAGCGCCGCCAGCGCCATGCCCAACAGGATCTGCGAAGGCGCGATCCCGACTACGATCGCCAGGGATGACGCGAACGCGAGCCAGCGCGCAGTGCGCAATGTGACTGATTCCGAGACATCCATGCAGGATTCATTATCCCAAAGCCCGCCGCTAACATCTTTCTGCTAATAGTGGAAGCGGTACCTCAGCTGCAAATATACTTGCCGCGGATCGGCATAGTGAGTTCCCCCAAAGGTCTTGCTATTATCCAGCAGGAATCGCCGATTCATCAGATTCAGTGCGGTCACTGAGATCGTCAAATTCTCGGATATGGTCTTGCCCACGGTCAGATCGAACGTTGTATGTCCGGCTAGGTGCGCCGGCACGTCGTTCGATCCGTCCGTGAATCCCGAACCATAGTACAGATTTCCGCCTGCCACCACGCGATGCGGCAGGTCGAAGTTAAACCCGGCATGGAGCGTAGTCCGTTGATCGTGGTCCAGCAGAAAATAGCCGTTGTCAGGAGGTGAGAAATCAGTCAGGCCGCCATTCACTGCGCCACTGCCTTCGGCGTGGGCATACGCATAACTTAGGTACACCTCGCCGCGGTGTAGCAGACGCGGGGAACGGACAGTCGCTTCCCAGCCGTACAAGCGGGCGTTGTCGATGGTCAGCGGAAAAAACAGATTCGAATTTCCAATGGCGTTGTGGTCGAAATAATTTCGCGCGCGCTGATGATAATTATTCACTTCGAGGGCCCAGCCGCGCAGCGGAATCGTGAGCCCGAATTGGTGCTCCTGATCGCGTTCGCCGTGGAGCGGAATAAAGCCCAGCCCTTCAGCTACCGCGAAGTCGAGCACCGGACCCGTCACTGTCGAAAGCGGCGGCGCCTGGTAATACTGGCCCCAAAATCCGCGCAGGATCCAGTTCAAATGCGGAATGCGAATCGCCCCCCCCAATCGCGGGCTCGCTGCGTTTTCAGCAATAGCGCCGCTGAAATGCGTCAGACGAACGCCCGCCGTCAGCGTCAGCCAGGAAAGCGCCTTGTATTGATCTTCGAGGAACAGCGCCTCCAAATGCCCGGTAGTCGCCCGTTGATTCGCGAATGACAGACCCGAACCATCGTTGGCAATCAGATCCACTGACTCATTGTCCCGCTGCGCGAATCCATAAACTCCAATGCTCGCGTTATGTTTTGGATTCAGAAAGTTTAGCGATGCTTGAGCGCCGCCGTACTGGGAGGCGCGATGCTGCGTGGTGCTGAGCGGTGTATCGCTCGGAGCGCCATCGTAGTTGGCGCGATTGTAATGATAAAACGGCGAGGTCGTGAGGACCAGGCCGGAATGAAACGTATGTACCCACGAAAGGCTCGCCAAAGCATCGCGTTCGTTTTCCTGATCACGTACCCCCGCCGCCTGCGCGTCCGGATCGTTGGGAATTTGATAATCGTCACGGCGCAACAAGGACACCCAGCGGAATTGATCATTGGCATCCCGATTGTAAATTAGCGTGGCCATCCCGCCCAAGCCCCAGACCCGGTCGTGCAAAACGTCAGGACCCGGCGTCGAAAGCCCCGCGTCGCTGCGATTGCCATTTAAACTCGCGTAGTAAGCGAACTTTTCAGTGTGGCTGCCGAAGTTCACCTGATCGTTGGTCTGGTTGAACGTGCCGAAGGTAGCGAACAACTCGCCTTCCTGATTGCGCTCGAAACCCGTTCGCGGGACCGCGTTGAATACACCATAGGTACGGTCGCCGTAAGCCGGCGAGTATCCGCCGCGCTGGGCTTCGAGGTAATCGATGTCCTTCGGATCGATCTGCGGGCCGACATTGCTGGCAATATTCGTATTGGGAATCGGAACGCCGTCGATGGCCCAGGTTACCTGATGTCCACCGCGAACATGCAACTGGTCGTGCGCGATCCACGCGCCCGGGACATAATCGGTGATCGCACTCAAACTGTTGCTTAAGTTGGCGCCCGGCGTGGTGGCAATTTCACTGCGGCTGATCATCGTCGACGGCGTCATTTGCTCGGCATTCACCGCCAGCGCCGATTCCGCCACGCTCACCGACTCCCGCACGGCGCCAATTGCGAGCTGAAAATGCAGGATGGGTGCGCTGCTTGAATCCACCACCGCCTGCTGCTCCGACGGGCTAAAGCCGTCACGCACGACCGTGACCCGGTAGGCCCCCACCGGGATCGCTGTTATTTCGAAGTCTCCGTCCACCCCGGTCGTCGCGGTCTGCGAATAATCCGAACTGGCGGACTTCACCACCACGGTTGCTCCTTTGACAGGACGATGGTCCGGATCATGCACCACGCCCCGGATCGAGCCCAATACCGCGGCCCCTAGTGTCATGGGAAGCAACAAACAAATCGAAAGCACTGCGCCCGACAACTTCACTCTTCATACTCCTTGGGGGACACGCGGCGTGCACACCCCCGCCAACACTATTCAGGGAATGGGATTAAAACGTGAAGTAGGAGGAAAAGCACGGCGGAGGTCTTTGATGGAGGTAGCAATCGACGATCCAACGCACGCTTGCAGCACGTCCGGCCAAGCTCGATTCCTCGACCTGAGGACGGACCGCCCACGCGTCAGATCGTAGAACTCCCGCGGCGAACGCCGATGGAGGAGCGGCCACCTGCGAACATCCCGGCGTACAATGAGCCGCAGCGTGGAAACCCAGCGAGACGGAATCGCCATTCGCGGAGTGATGCAGGGGGCACGCAGCGGTGCCTTTGCGCTTACAACAAGCCATCTGGCACTGCGGCTGATTGGTTTGCGCCAGCAGCGAGACCACGGGCAGCGGACCGAATAGCAGAATCAACGCCAGCCCGATAGCTTGGCGCGTATAGATTACTGCTTGTCGAACTCCGTGCATCTGTTCGAAGTATACACGCGGTTAACGAATCTCGGACATTTTCGCCCCAAGGAAGTAGCGGATTACATCAGACGGAACAGGCGAAAAACACTCGGGCTGGCAATCCCCGCGAGCGCCGGGAGAAAGCCCGGCGCAACGCCGCGGCGCCGAAATTCGCCGTGAATCGCATGCCCTCCCAGATAGAGGAACGTGCCGCCCGCAATTGCGAGCAGGGCGTACAAGCCCCGGGCACCCAGGTAAGGGGTGAGGACCAGCTCCAACGCAGCTCCGGCTAGTGTCGCGGATTCGGCCAACAGGCACCAACTCAGGGCCGCCCGGCGCGATTCCATCGCCGCCCGGACGATAACCCCAAGCGCCAAGCCCTCCGGGATTTTATGAATGGCAATCGCCAACACAAACGGCATCCCCAGGTGCGCCGACCCCGCGGCTGCCGAAACGCTCCAGCCATCGAGCGCGCTATGCAGGGCGGCAGCAATCAGCAGCGGAGGTGCGAAACCGTGGAGGTCGGCCGAACAGTGTTCGTGATCGTGCGGATGAGAGCATGCCGGACACACCGGGTAAACAAAGTGATCCACCACCCAGAGCGCAGCGAAGCCCGCGGCGATCCACGCTAACGCGTTGAACCAGCTTAGGAACTGAGCCATCTCGGGCAGAACCCAAAACAGCGCAACGCCCATCAAGACCCCCCCGCTGAAAGGCACCAGCCGCCGCGACCACGCGTGCACCGAAGTCAGCCCAACGCCCGCAGTGGCGCTCAGGAAGGCCACCCCGGTTATGACAAATGGCACAGTGAAATTCAGGGTAGGCTCCTGTACACTAAAGAAGAACATCCGGGCGAAAAGGCCACGCCTGGATGCCTCCATTGTAGCTCGGACGCCTCGATTCGCAGCCCGGCATAGTGGGAGAAACATAAATCCGCGATGGGCGAGCGGAACGAATCATGGCGCGGCTCGTCATATTAATAAGCTCTTGCATTTTAGTAAGTTATTACGGTTTAGGTGGGGAAATAGTCGGTAATGCAAACTCGTAGGTCTTTTCATACAGCAATTATCTCCGGGCTGGGATCCGTTATCGGGGTGGCTCTGGGCATTCCCACCGCGCTTTACCTTTTGGTAACCCGCGGCTCCAAGCCGAAGGGGAGTTTCGTTGAGGCCGCCAATCTTTCGCAGTTACAGATCGGCAAGCCTCAGGAAGTCAGTTTTGAGCGAACGCGGCTAGACGGCTGGCGCACGTTCCAGGAAAAAGTAATCGCGTGGGTGGTCCGCACCGATGACCAGCATGTGGTGGCTTATTCTCCCCAGTGCACCCATTTAGGGTGCGCGTATCACTGGGAGGCTCAGCAGAACCAGTTTGTGTGCCCCTGCCATGAATCGCGTTTCTCGATCGACGGAAAAGTGCTGGGGGGGCCTGCAGCGCGGCCGCTGGACCGTTATCCTGTACGAGTGGAGAACAGTAAACTGCTAATCGGCTCCGAGATCCGAAGGGCGTAGTCCGGCATGTTTCGTCGGCTGCTCGATTGGCTCGAAGACCGCACCGGCGTGGAAAGCGCGGTCAAACACTTCCTTTACGAGGATATTCCGCAATCCTCCGGATGGCACCAGGTGTTTGGCAGCGTGGCGCTGTTTGCGTTCCTGGTACAGGCGGTCACCGGGATTCTGCTCGCGCTTAACTATTCGCCGGCGCCGGGCGAGGCTTACGACAGCCTGCGCTACATCGTGACCCAGGTGACGGCCGGCCGATTGATGCGGGCTTTGCACCACTGGGGCGCGAGCCTGATGATCGTCGTGGTAGTGGTCCACATGATCCAGACGTTCCTGTGGGGCACGTATAAGAAACCCCGCGAGGCCACCTGGATCGCCGGTGTGGGACTGCTGCTACTGACTTTGGCTTACGGCCTGAGCGGATATTTACTGCCGTGGGATAATCGGGCGTATTGGGGAACCGTAGTAACCACGGAGATCTCGGCTCTCGCGCCCGGTGCCGGTCCACTGCTGGTTCGCCTGTTGGGCAGCGATGGCACTGCGATCGGCGCGGTTACATTCACCCGCTTTTACGTGGCGCACGTCCAGCTTCTGCCGCCTTTAACGGCGTTGCTGATCGCCATTCACCTCTACTTGGTCCGGCGCCACGGCGTGGCTCCGACGCTGGCTGACGCGCTCCAACCCAAAAAGAAGTTCTATCCGGAACAGGTAGCTAAAGACACGGTGGCCATCTTTGGATGGTTTGCCGTGCTGATGGGCATGGCGCTGCTGGCGCGGGTGCCACTCGGACATCTGGCCGACCCAACCGATCTGAGCTATATTCCGCGTCCCGAGTGGTATTTCCTATTCCTGTTCCAGTTCCTGAAGTGGTTTGAAGGTCCGCTCGAGGTAGTCGGCGCCGTCATTATCCCGACGTTGGCAATCATCGCGCTGCTTCTGGTCCCCTTCATCGATCGCGGCAAGATGAAATTGGTGCGCCAGCGCATAGGTGCGATTGGACTGGTAGTGCTGGGTGCGATTTTCTGGGGGGGCCTGACGGCGCGTGCCGTGGCCACAACGCCGGAAACCCGCGAGATGGACATGTCGCTGATCCGACCGTGGCAGGAGATTTCCGCGGGAAATCTGGCTTCGATCGGCTATTTCCGCCAGGCTCAGTGCGGGAGCTGCCACCGGTTGGGCAGTTCCGTGGCGGCGCCGGACCTAACCATTGCTCCCTCGTCGCGGCCAGCGAGTTGGCTGGAGGAGCACATCAAAACCAACCCCAAAGCTCCTGGAGCGCTCACCGACGCGCAAGTGCAAATGCTGGTCACCTTCGTCACCAAACGCAGCGACAAAGCAGTCGACGCCTGGCAGAATGCTCCGCAAAGTGCAGTCGACGGCGCTCTGGTATACCAATCGAACGACTGCGCCAGTTGCCACAAATTGAACGGCGTGGGCGACGATCTCGGTCCGCCGCTAAACGGCGTGGGCGAACGGCGCGAGCGCTCCTGGATCGAGGGTCATTTTGCGGACCCGCCGAAATATTCGCCTGACTCCATCATGCCGGCTTTCCATTTCAAGCCCGAGCAGCTGAAACAAATCACCGACTACATCTCGGCAATCCCGAAATAAGTTTACTCGCCACTGTAAGCAAATACCATTGACCGCGCGGAAAAACGTCAACCGCTTCGCCTCAGCCGGTTCGCGCCGAATTGCGCCCGTCCCTTTCGCCTGAGACGGTTTCAGATAAACTGATATTTTTATATGATCTATTCCCGTTCGGCCGAATATGCCATTCGCGCTTTGGTGCATCTGGCTGCACTGCCGCCCGGCGAATATGCGATGTCCAAGAACATCGCCGCTGAAACCAACATCCCTGCGCACTTCCTCGCTAAGATCCTGCAGGACCTAGCCCGCGATGGCTTTCTCAAATCCAACAAGGGTCCGCGCGGCGGATTCCGTCTCAGCTTACCGGCTGAAGACCTCTCTATGTTGCGCATTGTTGAGGCCGTCGACGGCGCTGGCCGTTTCGACCGCTGCATCGGCGGCGCCCCAGAATGCAACGACCGCGCCGCTTGCGGCATGCACGACTCGTGGAAAGCTCTGCGGTCGCGTATCATAGATTACTTGGGGGGTACTTCCGTCGCCGATCTGGCGAAGACCCTGGGGGACAAGCGCAAGTTGCTCGCCCGCCCCCGCCGCAAGTGAAGGAGAGTTTAAGTTTATGCAGAATTCCGTCCTAGTCCCGATGGTGGTCGAGCAGACCTCGCGCGGCGAGCGCGCTTTTGACATCTACTCGCGACTGCTCAAGGAAAACATCATCTTTCTGGGCACACCGATCGATGACAACGTCGCAAACCTGGTCATCGCACAGATGCTATTCCTGGCCGCCGAGGATCCCGAAAAAGACATCTCGCTCTACATCAATTCGCCCGGCGGCTCCATTACCGCGGGCCTGGCCATCCTTGACACCATGCGCCTGGTGGAACCCAATATCGTCACCTATTGCGTGGGCCAAGCGGCTTCCATGGCGGCCGTGCTGCTGGCGTGTGGCACCAAAGGCAAGCGCTACAGTCTGCCGCACTCGCGCATTCTGATTCACCAGCCGTCGATGAGCGGATTGGCCGGTCAGGCTACCGACATCGATATCTACGCCCGCGAAATCCTGCGCATGCGCGAAACTTTGAACCAGATTCTCGCCGACGCCACTGGCCAGACCGTCGATCGCATCGGCCGCGACGTGGATCGCGATTATATCCTGGAGCCGGATCAAGCCATGCAATACGGCCTGATCGATCACATCATCTCCAGCCGCGCTCTGCAGCCGGTCGCGAAGTAAGGCGGCTTCCGCCGGCGAGTTCCGGCCGCTCTAAACTTAAAGTCTTGCGCTTCGCGCAGCGCCGCGGGGTTTGTGTTGTACTCTTACGCGCACTCAATTGATATAATGAATCCCCGTAATGTCACCCCACTTGCTCGCTCAAAATCGACGCCGGTTTCTGAAGTTCTTGGCAGCCAGCCCGCTGGCTACACTGCCCGCTTCCGCCTGGCAGAATCAATTGGTCCCCTTCGAGATGAAAAGCCCCAAGGACGCGTTAAGCGTCGCGGATTTCGAAGATATGGCGCGGCGCTTGCTGCCACCGGCGCACTGGGGCTACATGGCCTCCGGCGTTGATGACGACCGGACCTATCGGGCCAACATAGAAGGCTATAAAAAAATCGAACTGCGCACACGCCGCCTGGTGGACGTCAGCAAGCCGGACCTGAAAGTCGATCTATTCGGCAAGACCTACGACACGCCGATTTTCATCTGCCCCACCGGCGGTCACAAGATGTTTAACCCGGAGGGCGAAGTTGCCACGGCGCGCGGGGCCAAAACCAAGAACGCGTTGCAGATTCTTTCGACGGTGAGTAGTACATCGATTGAAGACGTCACGCAAGCCCGTGGCGAACCCGTGTGGTACCAGCTCTACGTGCCTTCAAAATGGGAGAACGTCGAAACTCTGGTGCGTCGCGTCGAAGCCACCGGGTGCCCGGTAATGGCGGTCACGGTAGACCTGCTGGCCGGACGCAACACCGAAACTTACCGGCGTTTTCGCCGTCAGGATACCCGCGACTGCACCGTCTGCCATGGCCCCGGCGAACCCGGCGGGAATCTGGCGGCGCGGCCGATGTTCCGCGGTCTGGATATGAAGGGCTTCGGAATGAACCCCGCGTCGCTCGACTGGGCCTTTGTCGACAAGCTGCGGAAATTTACCAAGATGAAGCTGGTGCTCAAGGGCATCGAGACCGGCGAGGATGCCAAGCTCGCTATCGAGCACGGGGTCGACGGTGTTCTGGTTTCAAACCACGGCGGACGTGCAATGGAAACCGGGCGCGCCACCATCGAAGATCTGCCCGAGGTGGTCGCGGCCGTCAATGGCCGTATTCCGGTATTCGTCGACGGCGGCATCCGTAGAGGCTCGGACGCGCTGAAGGCCCTGGCCATGGGCGCGAAAGCGGTGGGAATTGGACGCCCGTATCTGTGGGGCCTCACGTCCTTCGGACAAGCCGGCGTCGAGCGCGTACTGGATATTCTCGACGGCGAACTGCGCCTCGCGATGCGCCAGTGCGGCATGCCGACGCTCGCCCGAATCAATAAAACCGCCGTGATCGTGCCTGACTCGCGGGCATAGGGGTTAACCACATCGGCAGGGGAGCGTGCCAGGCACGCTCTTCCGCTATGAATCCATAAACGCAACCACGGTCATCGTAGGATTGGGAAGAGGTGACCGATGGCGTGCAACCCCGAATCTCTGAGAAACGTTCCTTTGTTCGCGCTGCTCGATGACGACGAGCTAGCGGTGCTCTCCGCGCAAGTGGACATCAAGCATTTTGCGCCGCGCCAGCGCATCTATAAGCTCGGGGACCCGGGCGGACGCGCCTACGTGCTGGTATCAGGGCAGGTCAGCGTCACGACGGTCGATGAAGATCAACAAGAAGTGGTGGTCGCGGAGCCAATGCCTGGCGAATTTTTCGGATTTGCATCGATGTTGGAGGAGACACCGCATCACACCAGCGCCATCGCCCTCGCCGACAGCGTTTGCATCGAAACCGACCGCCACGACATCGCGGTTCTGATTGAACGCAAACCCCACGCCGGTTTGGATATTCTCACGGTGATGGCGCGCCAGATGCATGCCGCCCAGGAACTGGCGCGCAGCCGTTCCATGCGCAATCCCAATGAAGTGATCGCGGAGGAATCGACCTTTGGCGAGCGCATCGCCGACGCCGTCGCGCGCTTCGGCGGTTCCTGGTCCTTCATCATTGCGTTCGGGCTCGCGATCATAGTGTATTCCGCCATCAATGTGGCGCTGGGGAAGACCGCCTGGGATCCATATCCGTTTATTCTGCTCAATCTGTTCCTGTCGATGCTGGCGTCCGTGCAGGCGCCGGTGATTATGATGAGCCAGAATCGCCAGGACACCAAGGATCGGCTGCGCGGCGAGCTGGATTATGATGTCAACCGGCGCGCGGAATCGGAAATCCAGGGCTTGTCGCGCAAGCTGAATCTTTTGGGCGAGAAGATGAGCGATATCGAAGATCTGCTGCGGGAACCACGAGCGGGGCGGCCCCACGAACCCACGGTAGAATGACCGGCCGCGTTAGAATTTGGAATGGCTATGGAGCGTGAATGAGACTGGTCTTTGCACTTTTGGCGCTGGCCGCTACCGCGTGGCCGCAAGCCGCCGGCGAGGTCAACACCCGCTATCGCAGCAAAGAAGGACGCGCCCAGGTCGCTGCCGGTCTGGCCAATCCGAATCGCGACAAGACCCAGAAACCGGAGGCCGTAGTGGCCGCGCTCGGGCTCAGGCCGGGCATGACGGTGGCGGACATAGGCACCGGAATCGGCTACATGCTGCCGTACCTCAGCAAGGCCGTGGGACCGTCCGGCAAAGTCCTGGCGGAGGACGTCCAGAGTGATTTTCTAGACCAGGCTAGAGCCAAAGTCGATGTCGCGAAGCTCGTAAATGTGTCGCTGATTCTCGGCGGCTTTACTGATCCCAAGTTGCCGCCGGGTGCCGTGGATGTCGAACTCCTGCTAGATGTGTATCATCATTTCGACCAACCGCAAAAGATGCTGGCGGCGCTCGCGCCGGCTTTGAAACCCGGCGGTCGTCTGGTGATTGTCGAGTATCACAAAGCCGATAGTCCGCAGCCCGGCCATATTCTGCGCGAGTGGAGCGACGTAGTACGGGAAGTAGAAAGCAGCGGCTACCGCCTGCAGTCGAAAGTCGACCGCATCACAGTGAACCAGTATCTGCTTACATTCGTGAGGAAATAATCATGGCTAACGACAAGGCCTTGCGCCAGCACGTGCTCAAGCTGCTTGAAGGGAAGGGAGCGCACGTCGATTTCGAGACGGCAGTCAAGAAGGCGCCGGTGGCCCTGCGCGGCAAGCGTCCCAAGGGCGCGGCGCATTCTCCCTGGGAGATTCTGGAGCACATGCGCATCGCCCAGTGGGATATTCTCGAGTTCAGCCGCGACGCGAAACATGTTTCGCCCGAGTGGCCCACCGGCTACTGGCCGAAGACGCCCGAGCCGCCGAATCGAACCGCCTGGAACCAAAGCGTGCGTGCCTTCCTAGCCGATCATGCCGCCATGTGCGCGCTGGTGAAGGATGAATCGATTGACCTCTACGCCACGATCCCCCACGGCGATGGCCAAACGATTTTGCGCGAAGCGCTGCTGGTAGCGGACCACAACGCCTATCATTTGGGAGCGTTCGTTACCGTGCTCCAGTTGCTCGGCGCGTGGAAGTAGCGCCACCGGTTTAATGGCCGCCGCGAGCCTTCACACCCTTCTGTGGCTTCTGCATGAGGAAGGCGGCGGGAGCCATCACCAAACAGATCAGTGAAAATATGAAGATCGCATCGACGTATCCCAATAGAGTGGCTTGGCGTTGCATGGCTCCGTAAAGCATCTGGTGGGCCATGGCGGTCGCGCGAGTTACATCC
>Ga0207695_10003925_pt1 | contig 20585 bp, 15 predicted proteins | sample KBSC54metaG_FD_184354 | JGI IMG/M metagenome (GOLD analysis project Ga0207695, IMG submission 184354) | Corn rhizosphere microbial communities from Kellogg Biological Station, Michigan, USA - KBS C5-4 metaG (SPAdes) (version 2) | ecosystem: Host-associated > Plants > Roots > Rhizosphere > Soil...
GTGCCATACCCCCGTGTCTCCGGCAAAACGCTAATGATTGTGAACTTCGGACCCAACACCGTTGGGTCCCTCGTTCGGGGACTTCGCTGTGCTCGTCCCCGGTCGAGCCCCCTCTGGGGTCTCAAAATCTGCACCGATCGTCAGCTCCTTCCATTTCTCCAGCTCGGCCGACATCTCCGCCAGCTTCTTCGAAGCACGGCTATACGCATCGGCGCCGAGAAACAAATGCAGAGGCGGATCAGTCCTCTCCGCAAGAGCAATAAAGATTTCAGCCGCCTTCTCCGGATCCCCGGCCTGGCGCCCGCTCATAGCCAGATAACGTTCCTGCGTCTTCCTCACCGCGTCATACCCGTCCAGCTTCGTCGCAGTATAAGCCAGTGAACCCTCAGTCAGAAAGCCCGTACGAAAGCCCGCCGGCTCGACAATGGTTACACGGATGCCAAACTCCGCAACGTCCAGCGCAAGCACCTCCGAGAACGCCGCCAGCGCCGCCTTCGTAGCGGAATAGACCGCCCATCCCGGCGCCCCGACAAAGCCGGCAACGCTCCCGATATTGATGATATAACCCGACCCCTGCCGCCGAAGCACCGGAAGCACCTGCTTGACAACAGCAATAGCAGCGACCAGATTGACGTCGACGATATCCCTGATCTTCCGGTCCTCCGTTTCTTCCAGCGTACCCGCCATTCCATAACCGGCATTGTTCACGACCACGTCTATCCGGCCAAAAGCTGCTACGGTCTGCCTGATCGATTCTTCGATACAATCCCCGTTGCCCAGATCGACGCTCAGCGGCAACCACCGGTCGCTGTCGATCAGCCCGACCGCAATCTTCAGCGTCTGCGCATTTCGGGAAGTGGCCGCCACACGATACCCCGCGTCGAGCAACTTCTTTACCAGCGTCAGCCCCAGCCCCTGCGAGGCCCCGGTAACAAACCAGACTTTTGAGGTGTTCATAACGACAGTTTTATTCGTTTACATCGCTGATCATCTTATTCACGATCAGCCATTTTCCGTCTATCTTGTGAAAGGAAAGGAATTCCTTATAGTTGAAGTCGTACATCTTCACCTTCACTTCTGCAACACCAATGGAATTCACCACCCGTATATCCAGGATATCCCCTTTAAAAGGCTTTCCGGAATCCTTGACGCTCTGACGATGCTCGACCCCGTCGAGATACTGATCCAGCGTTTTGGCATAGGGCTGCCCCTTTACGTCCCCAAATAGCAGCGTGCCGGGATGATAGATCTTGCGAAGCTTCACCACATCCCCTACATAGATCCCCGGGAAATACTCGTTCTCCAATACCTGCGAAATAGCCAGCGAATCCTGTTGTTGCGTTTCCATAACTGTTTTGTTTTGAGCCCTGATGCCCCACCAACCGAAGGACATCAGGGTAATTAAAAATAGAGCTTTCATTTTAGTTGAGGTTATGACCGGCGCCCATGCCCCCATCGACGTTGACAATAGCGCCGTTGATGAATTTGCTTTTTGCGATCGTATACACCATCTCGGCGATATCTTCGACCTCGCCCACCCGCCTTTGCAGGTGCAGACCCGCCATCTTATCACTATGATCCCCGTGCATCGGCGTACGGATAACACCCGGAGCTACCGTATTCACCCGGATATTCCGCTCCCCAAACTCCGCCGCCAGCTGCAGGGTCAGCGCATGCACCGCCCCCTTGCTCGAGATCGGCGCAGTCGACGGCGCACCACCCAGTGCATGATAGACATTTGGCGTCCCGATATTGATAACCACACCTCCCTGCTGCTTCAGCATCTGCGGTATCACCGCCTGCGTCGTAAAGAACGTCCCTTTCAAATTCGTATTCAGGAACCGGTCGAGATAGGCCTCGTCCACTTCCAAAAAAGGCCTCGTCTCAAAAATGCCGGCATTGTTCACCAGCACATCGGCCGAACCAAACTTCCTGACGGCCTCAGCCACCAGTCTCTCTCCCGTCTCCCGACGGCTTACATCGCCGGCTACCATCGCCAGATGCGGGCCGCCACCCAATTCGGAATAAGCCTGCTCCAACTTCTCAGGCGTCGTGGAGTTGATGACAACACTATCACCCCTGTCCAAAAAATACTTCGCTACCGCCTTCCCGATACCGGACGAAGCCCCGGTCACTATGATTGTTTGCTTTTTCATATACTTATTTTTTATCCGCCGTGATACCCCTCTCCCGCAATACAGACACCTGTTCACCCGCCACTCCCCAGTTATCCAGGTCGACCTCGTCGATGATCACATGCGTAAGGTTAGGGTCCTTGTTCAATATACTGCTGATAAGATCGGTCGCCCCTTTTATCAGCTGCTGCTTCTGTTCCCGCGTGACCCCTTCCCGGGTCAGCTCGATCGTAACGATTGGCATAAAAACGATTTTAGGCAAAGGCGAAAAGACGTATAGATTACGCTACGGCCTTCGCGGTTACAGTAACATCCAGATTAAAATCATTGTAGATAAGCGTGTCGCCCAGGTCTTTGAAGAAATTCCCGCTACGAAACTTCATCTCATAATCGGTACGATCCACCACGATCTTCCCAGTCGCCTTCAGCACATCGCCCTCGACGCTCACCCTGGCATCAAAACCAACCGGCTTCGCAATCCCTTTGATCGTAAGCACACCCTCGACATGGTTCTCCAATACATTTTTTATCTCAAAAACTGCCTCCGGATACTTTTCGGACGAAAAGAAGTCGTCCGAAGCCAGGTGCCCGGCGAACTGCGCATTCGTCGCAGGATCGGTGACGTCCAGTATCTTAATGGAAGTAGTGTCGATCGTAAATTTCCCGCCCGTCAGCTGACCATCGGTCACGGTAAGTTCACCGGCCTTAAGCCCGATCGTTCCGTTATGTGCACCGGTTACTTTCCGGCCCACCCAATCGATATTGCTCTGAGCAACTACGATATCAAATTTCTGCTGTTTCATATTTTGTGTTTTTTGATACCACAAAGTAACAGCGGAATCCCGGGGCGATTGCGTGACCTATGTCACAATCCCAAAACCAGCCCGTTCAACCCATCCAATTAATTGGAGAGACACCTACGCGCTAACGCTTAAAACCTTTCACCGGTCAGGGTTGCGTATATCTTTGTTTTATGAAAAACTATTCAATCCTGCTGACAATGGCTGCAATCTGTGTGCATCCGGCAGCGCGATCCCAATCCTGTCCCGCCCCGACGACCACCTCCCTCAGCACCTATTCTAATACCTGGTATCCCGGCACCCAGGCAACCGTAACCGCCGGCGCTTCGACCCTTACGGTCGGTGCGTCCGGATACGGCTCCACGCCCATCAGCCAGTACGATATCGTACTGATCATCCAGATGCAGGGCGCGCAGATCAATTCTGCCAACACCAACAGTTACGGCGCCGGGACAGGGACGGGCAGCGGATACCTGAGCAATGGCCAGCTGATGGCCGGACAAATGGAATACGCCGTGGCCGCCAACAACGTACCCCTGACAGGAGGAACGCTTACCCTCCAGTACGGCCTCACAAATAGCTACAGGAACGCCAACTTCGGAACGGACGGCCAATACCGCTATCAGATCATCCGGGTGCCGCTATACTACAACGCAACCCTGAACGCTGACATCCTGCCACCAATATGGAACGGCACGGTGGGCGGCGTCATCGTCCTCTATGTCTCCAATATCCTGAACATGAACGGCCATAACATCGACGCCTCATCGGCAGGCTTCCGGGGCGGCGGCGGAAAGGCTTATTCCGGCGCGGGGTCGACCGGGTCCAACACAGACTATGTAGTCGTGTCAACTGGCTCGACAGGCAAGGCCGGCGGATCAAAAGGAGAAGGCATCGCGGGCACACCGGTCTACCTCAACGCACTCAACGCCCCGACCCTGATAGTCGGAACCTCCGAAGGCTACCCCAGCGGCAGCTATGACAGGGGCGCACCCGGAAATGCAGGCGGGGGCGCCACAGACGGGCAGCCCTCAAGCAATAGCAACAATGCCGGTGGCGGCGGCGGCGCCAACGGTGGCGCGGGTGGCATCGGCGGCAACAGCTGGTCTTCCAACCTCGCCGTAGGCGGAAAACCCGGCGCCCAGTTCGCACAGCAGTCCCCATCCCGGCTGGTGATGGGAGGAGGCGGCGGCGCGGGAAGCACCGACGGCGGCACGGGTAGTCCCGGCGCGGGCTTCGCCAGCAGCGGAGCGCCGGGCGGCGGCATCGTGATCATCACCGCCAGTTCGATAACAGGCGCCGGCAGCGTCCTGGCCAATGGAGCGCCACCCAATACCACCCTCCAAAATGACGGCAGCGGTGGCGGCGGAGGAGGAGGCAGCGTCCTCATCGTCACAGGAACCGCATCCACCACGCTAGCCGTCCACGCCAACGGCAGCGACGGCGCCGGCAATACCGGCAACGGCGCAAAACACGGGCCCGGCGGCGGCGGTGGCGGCGGCATCATCTACAGCAACAAATCCCTCGCCTCCGTCTCTGTCACGGGCGGCGCAGCCGGAACAACGGCTACCGGTACCACCTATGGCGCCGCTGCCGGCGCCCCAGGCATATCCTCCCAATCCATAACAACCTTCCCCACGATCCCCGTCATCTGCAACGGCCTGCTGGCCATAGAGTCGATCTCCGCCACGGCCAGCAGCACCAACGGCAACACTACCATTACCTGGCAAGCGATATCCGACGCTGAAATAAAAGAATACGACGTGGAAAGAAGTCTCGACAGCACCGGCTTCTCGATCATCGCAACCATCGCACCCCAGACCAACAACAACTATCACTATACAGACGCACCAACAACCGCAAAGATCCTCTACTACCGCATCAGGGAAAAAGACATAAACAACGGCTACCGCTATAGCAACACCATGGTAATAAGACCAGCCCTGTCGTACTCCCAACCAATGATCACACCAAATCCCGCTTCCTCATCCGCTACCCTTCGTTTTAACAGCGACCGCAGCGCGCTCGTATCCATCCGCATGACCAATTCCATCGGCGCCCCCGTCTGGAGCAGACAATATAAGGCATCGGAAGGTCCGAACACAGTACCCATCGACCAACTGCAGCTCCTGCCCACGGGCATGTACATCCTGCAACTCAACGATGGCGAAAAGACTTCGGCAATGAAAATATTTATCCGTCACTAGTACATTTAAACAAAATTGTTGACCTTTATTCCACTTAGCCTTAACCCATGTCCTGCCGCACAAGACAACCCCTGCTATTCCTCATTTACCTGTCACTATTCAGCACAGCAACTGGACAGCCCTCCTTCCCCGGACACAACTCCGTCCCGGGCCACACCCCCGTCCCGGGCCACAACTCCTTCCCCGGGCACAACTCCATCCCCGGGCACTCCACCCCCAACTACAGCATCGTCAACTACAACAGCGACAACGCCCTTCCCCAGAACAGCATCAACGACATGGCCTTCGACAAGAATGGCTTTCTCTGGCTGGCGACCGAAATGGGAATGGTCCGCTTCGACGGCAGGAATTTCCGGGAATACAATACATCCAACTGTCCTGCCCTCCTTTCCGACAGGTGTGCACTGAGCTTCCCGCAGGAGTCATCCGGCAAACTGCTCATCGAGCCGATCTTCGCCACCCACCGCATCCTGACCCTGACGGAAGACTACCAATTCAGGGAAGACAGCGCTCTTTCCGCCAATCCTTATCAGTCCCACTTCCGCAACAACCACATGTTCTCCTACCGCAACCTCTACCGGAAATGGGCAGCGCAAGACACGGCCGCCTTCGGCGGGCTGTTTGACAAGCTCGACATCAACGGCGACCTCGTCACCGTCAACGAAAGGCAGGCCTACGTACGCAAAGGCCCGAACTACTACTACCTCGACGAAAATACCTCCGAAGTCCGTCCCCTCCCCGGCCTCACCGGTCACGCCCTGAAGATCCAGTTCATGGTAGGAGACGTTTATATCAACATCGACAGACAAAACCACCTCTCTGCCTGGCAGCAGGGCACCCCCAGGAAGATGGCCGCCAGTAGCCGGCTCAAAAGACTGCTGAGCGAAGCGGACGTCACCGGTCCATACCCCATACAGGCAGCGCTAAGCGCTGCCAGGGATGTCCGCCACTCCTTCCTGATCCACAAAGGCGATATCCTGATGCTGTACATAAAGGACGGAGTGCTGGATTTCTCGACGCTCGCCGCCAATACTCCGATAAGGAATATCAATTGCCTGATCTATGACCAGCAATATAAGATCATCTATGCGGGCACAGCGACCAGCGGTCTGTACATCCTTAAAGAACAGGAATTCGAAAGGCTCTATTTTTCAAGCGACAACTATATCATCAATAGTTTGTACGCCCAGGTAGAGTTGCCCGGTGATAAAATACTGACCCCTTCCGGGGTACTGAGCCGCCACAGCAAAATAAACATTCCGTCCCCCGGCATCTACGATCGCCCGGCCTTCCTGCGCTCTTCCGACGGACATATCTGGTATTCCTCCTACGGCAGGCTGTTGAGGACGGACAGCGACCTGCATAGCACCGACAGCATCACCATGCTTGGCGATATTACCCACGTTGGCGTCTGGATCACGTCCATCATCGAAACAGACAATAAAGACATCCTGTGCAGCACACACACCAGGCTATTCCGTGTAAGGGGAAAGACCGCGACCCTCCTCCTCGATGCAAGGCCGCTGCTCAGAAATGGAGAAATTATAGTCATCCATCCCATGTCTCCGGACAGCATCTGGGTCGGCACCAATACCGGACTATACTCGTATGACCTCCGGCGCGGTACGTTCCGCCATGTACCCGGAATGGAGACCGCTACCGTCAGAGCCATCTACAAGGCAAGGGACGGCAGCGTCTGGATAGGTACGTACGGTCAGGGTTTCTATAAATACGACAACGCCCGTTTTCTCAGAATGCCGGCGGACCAGGACAATGACCTGGCTACCGTCCACTGTTTCATGGAAGACAGACGGGGATACTTCTGGATGCCTACCAATAAGGGACTCTTCCGGGTGGCGAAGAACGATCTCGACTCCTTTGCATCGGGTGGTAAGAACGAGGTCTTTTACTATTATTTCGACAAATCCTCGGGCTTTGCAACCAATGAATTCAACGGCGGCTGCACACCCTGCGGCATCGTCACAGACGACGGCCGCTTCTCGCTGCCATCCCTCGATGGCCTCATACAGTTCGATCCGGACAGCATGACAATTGTGCCCCCCAACCACCCGATCTTTATCGACCGCCTAACCATGACCAATAAGAAGGCGCCGCCCCACGACTACTTTGAGCTGGACCAGAGCGCCGCCCCGCTGGTCTTTGCCGTCTCCTCCCCCTACTACGGCAATCCTGCCAACCTGCACCTCGAATACTCCATAAAGGAACTGGATAACAGATGGCACCCCCTCCGCAGCGACGGCCGGCTGACGCTGACAGGCCTCCGAAAAGGCCGGTACACTCTCACCATCCGAAAACAGGAAGGGTATTCCTGGTACAGCTACAGCACCCTGAGATGGAACATTCTTCCCTACTGGTACGAGACGATACTATTCCGGCTCATCACGGCCCTGCTGCTGATCAGTATCCTCCCGGTGATCTTCTGGCTGCGCTATACCCGCCAGGTAAAAAGGGGAAAACAGCTGGAACAGAAAATAGAAGAAAGGACGACAGCCCTGGCCGAAAGCAACCGGATAAAGGAAAAAATGATCTCTATCATCCTGCACGACGTCCGCTCTCCGCTGCGGTTCCTGCACATGCTCGCCGCCCACCTCTATGAAAAACATCCCACTACCCCGCCGCCGGTACTAAATGAGATGCTGCTGAAATTCCGGAACGCGACCCACGACCTGTACGAATTTGCACAGGATTTCGTGGTATGGTCCAACGTCCAGAAAGAAGGCTTCGTCGTACAGCAGGAAAAGATCGCCCTCCGTGAGACGGTCGCCGAGATCGTCTCCCTGTACGAGCCCGGCGCAGACATCCGGAACAATACCGTCCTCAATCTCGTACCCGGGGATTTCACCCTCCTCTCCGACCCGCACATACTAAAACTCGTGATCCGGAACCTCACAGACAATGCCAATAAATATACCCTCAGCGGGGAGATCAGGATCGAAGCAGTCCGGACGGGTTCCGCCACCCGTGTAACCATCACGGATACAGGCCGGAGCATGCAGCAGCAGCTGATCGACGACATCCTTAACAATTGCCACGAGTCTGACAATGACACCCACGGCTTCGGCTACAAGATCATCCTCGAATTAATGTCAAAAATACACGGTGAACTATCCATCGATACTCCAGGCAGTACAGGCAACCGGATAACCCTGCTTTTCAAAGACCAAATCCCTTAAATCACTCTATCTTTACTACTATACCGTTAGACTATGACTAAAAAGATACTGATCGCCGATGATCATAATATCGTAAGGACAGGCGTCATATTTCTTATAAAGGAAGACTTTCCATGGGTGGAAATAGACGAATGCCGGGACGGCAACGGCGCCTGGGAATTGATCCAGGCAAACCCGTACGATCTGGTGATACTCGATATCTCCATGCCATCCACCGACCCGCTCGCGCTGCTGAACAATATATTTGGCCTCCGGCCCGACCAGAAGATCCTCATTCTGACCATGAGCAGCGAAGAGATCTATGCCAAAAGATACCTGCTAATGGGCGTAAAAGGATTCGTCAACAAGGAAGCCCCTCCCTCCGAGATCCGTAAAGCCATTGCAAACATCCTCGACAACCGGCGATACCTCAGCGCAACGATGAAGGACGCCTTCGCGCGGGAAGCCCTCGAAGGAGAAGTTCCGAATCCCCTGACCACCCTCTCCCCCAGAGAAGTGGAGGTAATGAACTACCTCGTCGAAGGCAGACCGGTCACGGAGATCGCCGGACTCCTTTCCGTCCATATTTCGACCGTCAGTACACACAAGGCCAATATCATGCAAAAACTGGGCGTTTCCAATATCATCGAACTCAGCAAAATGGCGCAGATGCTCTAAGCATCCCGGGCCTCACTCCCCGACACCCCCAACCCCCGCTTCCCGTACACCGGGAAAGCACTTACTGCCACTACGTTTAAACTACTCGTAAACGTTTGCGTAAATAAATACAACTCCCGGGCTCACCCGCGCAGAGGCAAATCCTTTACCTTGACCACGCAAACTTTCTTTTTAAATCCTTAATTGCTTTCACATGAAAAAACTTCGCACCTCTGCACTACTGCTCACCGCTTTTACCCTTTCCGCACTACTGCTGCTCCGTTGCACCCGAACCGGATTTTCTTCCTCCAATACAACGGCGCCCAACGCTAATTCAGCCACGGCTGGCACGCTCGCCGCGCAGATCACCTCCTTTGTCCACCCCGCCATCCTGAACACCCAGGCCAGCCTCGACCTCGTCGGCGGCCAGGTCAACGGCGGCGACCCTACCCGCTCAGCCTCTTATCAGAAAGTCCTCGACTGGATCAACGACCCCAATCACCCCCTCCCTACCAGATTCTATTCCACCGTCGTCGTGGGCTCCAATGGCGCCACTTCCCCGTCTAAGAGCCAGATCCGCAAGGACGCCGAGCTGGCCTATGCCCTCGCACTCCGCTGGGCCAAGACCGGACACCAGGAATACGCCGATCAGGCCATCGCCATTCTCAACGGCTGGTCATATACCTTTCAGAACTATGCCCTTCTCGACGGCTCGACCAATCCAAACCAGCCCGACCTCGAAGCCTCCTGGACCACCCCCAGCTTCGTAGCCGCCGCCGAGATCATCCGCTACTACCAGGTCAACGGCGCCGGATCAGGATGGTCATCCGCCGACATCAATCAGTTCAACAATTTCCTCAACAACGTCAAGAACAACTACATCAACAATACCCCCGTCTACAACAACAACTGGAACGCCTCCGCCGGATACGCAAAAATGGCCATCGGCATCTTCCTCAACAGCACAACGGTCTATCAAAATGGCTACAACATGATCCTGCAGTACCTGCCCATCATTATCAACCAGTCGAACGGAACAATCCCCGAATACTGCGACCGCCAGGACTGCGTGCACTTCCAGTATTCCCTTACCGCCTTCTCCTATGCGGCGGAACTGGCCCGCCTACAGGGCGACAACAGCATCTGGACCGCCCTCACCAACCGCCTCAGCGCCGGCTACGACTACCAATGGAAAGCCTTCAGCGGCGGAGTCACCTGCAGCAGCTGCTCCTGCCAGCCCTGCTCGATGTCCAGCAACGTCTTCCCCGGCGTCGAGGTCGCATACAATTACTATAAGTCCTCCAACCTGCTAAACCTGCGCCAGCTGCAGGACCCGCTCGGCGTACCCAACGACAACACCTTCCTTGGATTTACGACCTATACCCATTTCAACGTGTCAGGACTCTGATGAACATTCTGCCGGCCGGCCCACAAAGCCGGCCGGCATATTCAAAAATCCTTCGCATACGTACGGGAATTATACGACCTTTAAGAAAATGTTAAGGAGATAGACCCTTTGTATAATTCCCTGGAGACAAACATCTGGACCCTCATCAGCAGCGGCGATCAGGACGCCTACGCGCGGCTTTACGTATATTACTATAAGCGGCTGTATAATTATGGCAGGAAATTTACCGACGACCCCGTCGCACTGGAAGACACCCTGCAGGAAGCCCTGCTGACGGTCTGGACGGGACGCGAACGCCTCCCGCAGGTAGACAAGCCCCACACATATTTAATATCTACATTCAGATACATCTTGTTTAAGAAGCTGAGGCGCGACCACAGGGTCGTCCGCCTCACCGCCGTCGAAGCCGGCGAACCCGAATTCGGTATTGACCAGCTGCTCATCCGCCGGGATATCGAATCCGCCCTCCGACAACGGCTCGAACAGGCACTCAAAACCCTCACCAGCCGGCAGCGCGAAGCCATCTTCCTGCGCTTCTATGAAGGCCTTTCCTACGAAGAAGTGGCCGCGATCATGGGCATCTCCGTCAAAGCCACCTATAAGATCATGTCCAGATCCCTTTTACAGCTCAAAGAGACCCTATCCCTGCCAATTTTAACCATCCTTCTCCTGCTCAGAGGCCTTATCTAAAAAAAAAATGCTGCAGCGTGGGGTAATTCGCGCAGATGCCGACACTAATTATTAGAATCAGACTATGACCAACGGAGAAAACAACGGCCGTTATGAGGCCTACGGCGTGCCCGACTTTATCTGCGACCCTTTTTTTCAGGACTGGATCATTCATCCGGAAGGCACAACTGCTGCCTGGTGGGAAGACTGGATGATAAACCACCCCGAAAAGAATACCGCGGTCACGGAAGCAAGACAGCTGCTGCAGGCCATGTATTTCGAAGAGCACGTCCCCTCCGAAGACGCAGCCCTCCGGTCACTCGCCGCCGTACGGGAAAAGCTCGCAACAACAGCAGCCCCCGTTCGCCGCATCAGCTGGTGGTGGGCCGCAGCCGCAAGCCTTATCCTTTGCGCCGGACTCGGCTACTTCATCACCGGTAGCCGTCGTACCCAGCAATCCTATGCTACGGACTACGCTGAATTGCGGACGCTATACCTTCCGGATAGCTCGAAAATGGTCCTGAACGCTCATTCCACAGTGCGCTACGCCAAAGAATGGAAGCCCGGACAGGCCCGGGAGATATGGCTCGACGGGGAAGCCTTCTTCGACGTGCGCTCCGTGGCCGCCTCCTCCTTCCAGGTCCATACAAAAGACCTGACAGTAGAGGTCCTGGGGACGGCCTTCGACATCCGCGGAAGAAGAGGAAAGACGGAAGTGGTACTCCAGTCCGGGAAGATCAGGATCAGCTTCACTGCAGGCGGCCACTCCGACCTCGTGATGGCCCCTGGGGACAGGATCGTCTTCGACCCGGCGACAGCGGCGCTGACGCACACGACGACCACGCCGGATAAATACACATCGTGGAAGGACCGGCGGCTGACCGACGCAACGCTGGGCGAAATATTGCAATATCTCGAAGATAATTATCACAAAACCTTCATCCTGGAAGACCCTTCAATGGCCGAAAGACACATCGGCGGAGTGATATTGCTGGACAACCTGGACGACGCGCTGTTCGCGCTGTCCACAGTACTCAACGCAAACCTTACCCAGCATCAGGATACAATAACAATAAGGCCCAGGTAGACAGATACCCGCCTTTTTCTTAAACCAACCAAAAACTAACGTTATGGGGTATTGGCATCTTCATCGGATGCTGCGACGGCTATTTCCCGCAGCAATCCTGCTCAGTGTACTAACTTCTTCATTCGCCCAGGCGCCCCGGCGGGTTCCGCTGCAGGAAGCCCTCAAAGAGATCAACCACGTCTTCGGCGCCAGTTTCGTCTACGACCAGGACCTGCTGAAAGGAAAGACAACGGCATACGACATGCAGAACTTAAAGAACAGGTCACTGGAAGAAGTGCTGAAAGGCGTGCTCTACCCCAACGGACTGGTATTCCTCTACGTAAAACGCAACTACTACACGATCGTCGCGAAGGAAAGAGTGAGGGAACAATGGAATACCACCGCCCCCGGCGGCGACACGACGTCCCCGAATCAGACCGTGCAGCCCGGCGAACCGTCAACCCGGCTCCTCAGCGGCCAGGTGACCGACAAATACAGCAACCCGGTCAGACAGGTAACAGTCGCCCTGAGAGGCACAGGCACGATGACGATGACCGACCAGGAGGGACGCTTCCAGATACGGATACCCAACTCCAGGGGTACGACCCTCGACTTCTCCTCAGTCGGCTATCAGCCGCAGGAGGTCACGGTAAAAAACGGCGGCACGATCAGCGTAGTGATGATCCAGTCCTCCGCCAACCTGCAGGAAGTGATCGTAGTGGGCTATGGCGCCGAGAAGAAGGAAGACCTGACAGGCGCGATCTCCACCGTCAGGACCGAAGAGATCAACGAGAACCACGCCAGCACCGCCGTCTCCGATATGCTCGCCGGCCGTCTGCCCGGACTGTTCGTACAAAAATCAACCGGGACAGTAGGTACCGGCTCCGACCTGAAGATAAGAGGCCTGAGCACATTCAATAATTCCAATCCCCTGATCGTCGTCGACGGCATACCCGGCCGCACCATCGACGACCTCAACCCGACGGATATCGAAGCCGTCTCCGTACTCAAGGACGCATCTGCCATCGCCGTATACGGCGCAAGAGCCGCCAACGGCGTCCTCCTCGTGACCACAAGAAAAGGCAAGTCCGGTAAACCCCTCATCAGTTTCAGCAGCACGGTCATCGACCAGACACCCACCTTTATGTACAAAAAGCTCGGCTCTTTCGACTATGCCACCCTGCAGAACGAAGCCTATACCAATGAAGGCTCCTATAATCCCGCCTTTGGCATGGGATTCACCGACGCCCAGCTCCAGCGCTACAAGGACGGGTCCGACCCTAACCACTACCCCAGTACCGACTGGATACGGCAGATGACCGAATCGCATATCATCCAGTCCAGCTACAACCTCTCGGCTTCCGGCGGCGGCGAGAACATGAAATACTTCCTGTCTGCAGGCTACGTCACCAACGGCGGATACGTACCCGTAGAATACTACAAACGCTGGAATCTCCGCAGCAACGTCGAAGCCAATATCACCCCCAGCCTGAAAGTCAACCTCAACCTGGGCGGCGTCTTCAGTACCACCAACGGGGAAGGCGTATACGGCATGGACTACGTAGTCGGCCAGGCCTACAGCACACCTCCGATAAGGGCCAACCAGTTCACCAACGGATTCTACGCCTACGTGCCCGAACAACGCGGCAACTCCTATATCCAATCCAGAGGAGAGACAGGCTTCAACACATCCTGGAACAATACCCTGAACTCTACCCTCAACCTCCAGTGGGACCTGCCCTGGATAAAAGGCCTCAGCGTGGTAGGCACGGGCGCCTACGACAAAGGCTACGTGTTCCGCAAGAAATTTGCAAAGCCATACGACCAGTATTCCGTCGACAGCTCGGGCAACTTCACGAAGATCCCGGCCTATCCAACTGCCCCCTATCTCACCGAATCCTTTTCCCAGTCTACGTCACTGACGCTGGAAGGCTCGCTGCGCTACAACAGGACATTTGGATCAAACCACGTCTCAGCCCTGCTGCTCTATACCCAAACCAAACTAACGTCCGATCTCTTCTCCGCCGGACGCCAGAATTTCGTATCCGGCGCCCTCCCGCAGCTGGACCTCGGCGACCCTTCACAAACGAGTACCGGCGGCAACGGCACCCTGTCCACGCGCCAGGGCGTAGTAGGCCGGCTCTCCTACGACTATGACTCCCGCTACCTGCTGGAGTTCAATTTCCGCGACGACGGCTCGGATATCTTCCCTCCCGGTCACCGTTTTGGTTTTTTCCCGGCTGTTTCAGGCGGATGGGTAATTTCCCACGAACCCTTCTTTAAAGTAAAGGACCTCGACTTCCTGAAGCTCAGAGGCTCCTGGGGCGTGCTCGGCAACGACCAGGTCGCACCCTACCAGTTCCTGACCACCTACTCCCTCGTCGGCTCGCAGTACTACGGCGGCGGATATACGTTCGGCGGCGCCAACCCCATCTTCTACCAGGCCCTGCAGCCCGGCGTCCTGGCCAACCCCAGCTTCACCTGGGAAAGAGCGATGATGACGGATATCGGTATCGAAGCGCATTTCAAAGGCGACCTCATCACACTCGAGGCCGACTATTTTTACAAACGGACAAAGGACATTCTCGCCCCGCCCAATCTCCAGGTGCCCTCGGTCATCGGAGCGACCCTGCCGGATTTCAACGACGCAACGGTCGACAACAGGGGTTTCGAGATCGCGCTCGGCCACCGCAACCACATCGGCAAACTATCCTACTTCGTCGACGCGAACGTCAGCTTCAATCACAACAAGATCGTCTACTATCCGGAATCGCTGAGCACCCCCGCCTGGCAGAAGATAACGGGAACTTCGGTAGGCAGCTTCTATAACAGTCCCTATTCGTTCTCCCCCTCGGGTCCCTATCTCGGCTACCATTCACAGGGCCTATACCAGACCACACAGGAAGTGACATCGGGGCCAACACCCCTCTATTCCACCGTGGCGCCGGGCGACGTCAAATACACGGACCAGGACAAGGACGGCGCGGTCACGGCCAACGACAGGGTCGTCATCGGCAATAAGTTCTTCCCCGCTATCCAGTATAGTTTCCGGTTCGGCGCGTCCTTCAAAGGCATCGAATGCAATGTCCTGCTGCAGGGCACCGCAAACATTCGGGGATACAACTATGCCGCATCGTACAACCTGGTGCCCGGCGAAGAATGGATGCTCGGCCGCTGGACACCGCAACATACGAACGCAGCCTTCCCCAGACTGTGGATCGACTACCAGAACAACTCCCAGATGTCCGACTATTGGGTGGTGAACAACGCCTATCTCCGGGTAAAGAACCTGGAACTGGCCTACAACTTCCCCCGCAAGCTCCTGAACCGCGCCTTCAAGGGGATCCGGCTCTCGCTATCGGGAAACAACCTGATCACGTTCAGCAAATTCAAATGGTACGATCCCGAGTCCATGAGCATCGGCAGCTCAACCGGCGACCTGAGCAACCCACTGTTAAAGTCATTCACCGCAGGCGCCACCCTGACATTCTAACCGAAAAAATTCCTTTATGCGAATCAATCGACTCTGTATAATCATCTCTGCCACGGCAATGCTTCTCGGCGCCTCCTGCCAGAAACACTTCCTCGACAACGCGCCCCTCACCCAGTACAGCGACGCCAACGTCTGGCAGGACAGCGCGCTGATCAACCGGTTTGTGGCCAACATCTATAGCAACATCATCAGCAACTACGACTTCATAGCCTATAGCGGGATGCTGGCCTCGATCACCGACGAGTCCAAGCTGAATAAAACATCCTCCGCCTATACCGACAACCTGATCAATACCGGCCAGTACACGGCAGCGTCCAATGTTTTTGACTCTTATTGGGACGGCACCGGCGGCAACCCGACAGGCGTATACATCAACGTACGCAACTGCAACCTGTTCCTTGCCCACCTGAACACGATGCCCCTCAGCCCGGCCACAAAAACGCGCCTCACGGGCGAGGTCCGCTTCCTGCGCGCCTTCAACTATCAGTTCCTCTACTCGCTTTTCGGGCGCTTCCCCATCATCGACACAGTGCTGAGCATCGGAGACAACGCGCTTTATTCCCAGCGCGCTTCCGACGACTCCTGCATCGCCTACATCCTCTCGGACTACAACGCCGCCGCATCTGTGCTCCCGGTAAAATACTTTACCTCCACGGACATCGGCCGGGCTACGAAGGGAGCAGCACTGGCCATGCAATGCCGGCTGCTGCTCAACCAGAAACGCTATACAGACGCCGCCGCGGCTGCCAAAGCCGTGATGGACCTAAAGGTATATCAGCTGTTCCCTGACTACGCAGCCCAGTTCTATCCGCAGAACGACGACAACTCCGAGACCATTTTCAACAAGGAGTTTGGGGCCGACCTCACCGGTCAGACCAATATGGTCGACCTCAGCGAGAACACGTCCTTTTTTACCGGCTATTTCGGTCTCCAGAACTGCCCGACACAAAACATGGTCGACCAGTACGAAATGACCGACGGACTCCCCTACGACCAGTCCCCGCTGTACGATCCTGCCCAACCCTATGCGAACCGCGATCCGCGTCTGGCCGCCTCCGTATTATATGACTCATCTCTCTGGATGGGCTATACGATGGACATGACGAGCGGCTCTTTCTTCAACCCCACCGCCGACGCTACACCGACAGGCTATATGCTCCGGAAATTCCTGAACCCCGACTACATGTTCTACGGCAACAACACCAACTACCAGAACTGTGTGATCATGCGGCTGGCAGAGATATACCTCGACTACGCGGAATGCCAGCTCAAACTCGGCAACGCCGAAGAGGCCCGGACCTACGTCAATCTGCTTCGCCAGCGTCAGAGCGTGAACATGCCACCCATCGCCGCCGGCCAGATGACCTGGGACGCCTACGTCCGCGAGCGTACCGTCGAGCTGGCCTTCGAAGGCGAACGGTTCGCGGATATCCGCCGCTGGGGCCAGGGCCAACAGCTGATCGGCGCGGCCATCTACGGCACGAAAGTCGTCAACTCGGGAAACAAACACCAATACCAGCGGGTCCTCATACAGCAACGGTATTTCGATCCGAAAATGTACCTCTTCCCCATTCCCCTACAGGAACTGACCAAATATCCGGCCGGTCAGGTACTGCAACAAAATCCCGGATGGAACTAAAAAAAACGACGTCATGAAATATAAGAATTTAGTCACCGGCAGCCTCTGCTGCGCTCTATCCCTCTTCGCCGCCGCCGCTCCCCCCACTGGCTACACGGTCACCGGCAATATCAAAGGATTAAAATCCCCCTATATCTACCTCGAATGGGTCATCGGCGAAACCGTCCACAAGGACTCCGCCGTCGTAAAAAACGGCCACTTTCGCCTCGCCGGCAAAGTCGACCAGCCAATCCTCGTCTACCTCGCCACCAAAGAAAAAGCGGGACAGTTCTTCCTCGAGAACGCCAACATCCGCATCAGCGGCAACATCGACTCACTGGACAATTTGCGTGTGACGGGCTCCGCTTCCCAGCAGACCTACAAAGGCCTGCAAGCCTCACTCAAAGACATCAACAGCCAGACCGAACAACTATACGACCAATACAGCACCGCCCACAAAAGCAAGGATTCAGTAAAAATGTCGGACCTCGAGACCCGCATCGACACGCTGAATGGCCAGCGCAAAACGATCATCGAAGCCTTCATCCAATCCCACCCGAACAGCCCCGTCAGTCTCAGCGAGATCATGGGCATGTCTTACACCGGCGACTACGCCAAACTCAACGGCATGTTCACCATGCTGGCCCCCTCCCTGCAGGAGACCCCGCTCGGAAAGGCAATGGCCAGCCGGCTGAACATCCTGAAACGCACCGGCATAGGCCAGCAAATAATGGACTTTACCCAAAACAGCATGGACGGCCAGCCGGTGAAATTTTCCGACGTCAACAAAGGGCACTATATCCTGCTCGACTTCTGGGCCAGCTGGTGCGGTCCCTGCAGGGCGGAGAACCCCAACGTCCTGAAAGCCTATAATCATTTCAAAAGCCGGAACTTCGAAGTCCTCGGCGTCTCCCTCGACGACAACGGCGCCAAATGGAAGGAAGCCGTGGCGAAAGACGGCATACCCTGGATGCAGGTGTCCGACCTGAAAGGCTGGAAGAACGCAGCCGCCCAGCAATACGGCATACAGGCCATCCCCTTTAATTTCCTCGTGGATCCCAACGGCGTCATCATCGCAAGAGACCTGCGCGGCACGGCGCTTGAAAAAAAGCTGGCCGAAGTACTGGGTGAGTCCACAGCATCCCAACCCACCCTCGAAGAGCTTCGCGCCGCCGTAGAAGCCCACCCCGACAGCGACTCCGCTCACGAGCGTTACATCAAAGCCTTCCGCACGAGCCTGCTGAATAGCGACTATAGCAACCACGATTCGATAATGGGCTTGCTGAAAACGCAATATGACGCCTGGATACACCGCTACCCCAATTCTGCCGCCACGGCCTTCGCCATCGGCCACGCCCTCGCAGGCGCCGAACTCCCCAGCGCCAAACCCTATCTCTTAAAGGCGGCCGCGCTCAACCCACAACGCGCCGGGATATATTCCGATCTGGCCATCGACGCCGAACGCTGGGGCGACTTCAACGCTTCCGACTCCTGGCTTAAAAAAGCCATGGAGACCGAACCCAACAACCCCGACTACGCCTCGTCGTACGCCTTCGCAATGGAGCGGACCGATCCCGCCAAATACCGCCGCCTCAGCCTCGACGTCGCCCAAAGATTCTCCGACAGCGAACGCGGCGCCCAGATGCTGTACTGGCTCGCCTACCGCACCGGCGACGAGGCAGACAAAGCCTCCCTGTACAAAATGCTGAAGGAAAAATTCCCACCCTCCAAATTCAGCTGGTCGGCCTCCGCGATGCTCAACTATTTCGACCTGCTGCTGACCGAATCCCCCGAACAGGCCCTGGCACTCGCCCGCGAAATGTCCGCCATGGCAAAGGACGACGACGAATTCGATAAGAAACAATGGGAAAATAACCTCAACATAGCCGAACACATCGTCGCCGCAAGCAAAGCCCTCGACGAACACCACCCCGCCGACGCGGTAGCCGCCCTGGCGAACGTCACACCCGGCCGGTATTCCGGCGCAAAAGCCACCGTCTGCCTCCTGAAGGCCCGGGCCGCTGACGCCGCCGGCAACACAAAGGCCGCATACGACAGCCTGCTGGTCTTCTACGCAAAAGAACCCTCCGACGAACTGCGCACGGCGATGCTGAAATACGCAAAACAGCTGGGCAACAACGAGGCATGGGTAAACACCGGTATCCAACGCGAACGCGTATCCGCCGCCAAAGACGCCCCTGTATTCAGGCTGTACGCCTACAAGACCGGCGACACGGTCTCACTAAACGACTATCGCGGCAAAGTAGTTCTTCTGACCTTCTGGTTCCCCGGCTGCGGCCCCTGCCGCGGCGAGTTCCCCCACTTCCAGGAAGTCCTCAATAAATTCAAAGGAAAAGACGTCGCCTACATCGGCATCAACGTCGCCGAAGAACAGGACCCCTACGTGATACCCTTCGTAAGCACCAGCGGCTATACCTTTAACCCGCTGCGCGACCACGACCGCTGGGCCCAGAAAGCCTACAACGTCCGCGGCGAACCCACCAATTTCGTGATCGACAAGGACGGCCGCATCATCTTCTCCAATTTCATGATCCAAAACCCCAAAGCGCAGCGCATGCTCGAACTCATGATCGGCTCCCTGCTCACCAAAAAAGCATAACGATGAGACATATCTGTTTCCTGGCCCTGCTCCTCTGGACCGCCCCGTCCCTCCCGGCTTTCTCAACCCGAGCCCCCATTTCGCGGTTCACCTTCCCACAAACCGATGACGCTATAAAATGGGCCTTCACGGCCGTCAGATCCTCCGACGGCGCCTACGAGCTCCACCTCACCGCCACCCTCGGTGAAGGCTGGCACACCTATTCCCAGGAAACCCCGTCCGGCGGTCCCGTACCAACAGCAATAGCATTCACCTCAAACCCCCTGCTATCTTTGCAGGGGGCCGTCAGGGAGGACGGCAAACTCAACAAACACTTCGAACCCCTCTTCGGCGTCAGCGTAATGCAATATTCAACCCGCGTGGACTTCGTCCAAAAGATCATCCTCAGGCATCCCGTAAAAACAACAGTAAAAGGCAGGGTCCGATACATGGTCTGTAACGATCATGAATGCCTGCCCCCCGCCTCCAAAGAATTCGAAGTGCCGCTCCCGCAATAAATGCCGTATCTTCCCCTGATATACCCATCCCATGACACCACCCGAAACTAAACAGCTGGGGCTCTGGACCGCTACCTCCCTCGTCGTAGGAAACATGATCGGCGCAGGCGTATTCCTGATGCCCGCGGCCCTGGCTGCCTTCGGCAGCGTCAGCCTCCTTGGCTGGCTCTTCTCCGCCATCGGCTCTTTCCTGTTGGCGAAGGTCTTCAGCAACCTGAGCAGACTCCTGCCAAACGCCACCG
>Ga0207695_10003929_pt1 | contig 20569 bp, 15 predicted proteins | sample KBSC54metaG_FD_184354 | JGI IMG/M metagenome (GOLD analysis project Ga0207695, IMG submission 184354) | Corn rhizosphere microbial communities from Kellogg Biological Station, Michigan, USA - KBS C5-4 metaG (SPAdes) (version 2) | ecosystem: Host-associated > Plants > Roots > Rhizosphere > Soil...
GAAGGCGCGGCGCGGGCAGCGACACAAGGAATGATCATCGGCCTCGGCCTGGCGCTCGCGATCGGTGTCCTCGGCGGCGTATTAGCGCCGCGAATGCTCGGCCTGATGGGCGCGGCTCCAGACGTCATCGCGACGGGCACGGGCTATGCCCGCGTCATGCTGGGCGGCAATGTGACAATCGTCATGTTATTTCTCATCAACGCGATCTTCCGCGGCGCGGGCGACGCAGCGATCGCGATGCGCGTTTTGTGGCTCGCGAATGCGATCAATATCGTGCTCGGGCCATGTCTGATTTTCGGGGTCGGACCGTTTCCGAAGCTCGGCGTCGCCGGTGCTGCGATCGCGACGAATATTGGTCGTGGCACGGGCGCACTGTTCGCGTTCAGTCGTTTACTCAAGCCAGGGTCGCGCATCGACATCCACGCGCGTCATCTGCGGCTCGAGCTGGACTTGATCAAGCGCGTCATTCGCATCGCGTGGTCGGCGTGCTTGCAGCTGTTGATCGGGATGGGAAGTTGGATCGCGTTGGTTCGAATTTTGTCGACGTTCGGCAGCAACGTGCTCGCCGGCTACACGATCGGTATCCGGGTGATTCTGTTCGCGCTTCTGCCCGCGTCTGGCCTGGCCAACGCTGCCGCGACGATGGTCGGCCAGGCACTCGGCGCGAAGAAGCCGGAGCGCGCGGAGGCGGCGGTCAAGATCGCGGGAACGTACAACATGGTGGTGCTGGGCGTGGTTGGCGGGCTGATGGCCATCTTCGCGCCGCAGATCGCTCGGTTCTTCACGTCGGACGAAGCGATCATTCCATATGCGTCGAGTGTGCTGCGAATCGTCGCGGGCGGGTTCCCGTTGTACGCGTGGGGGATGGTGATCTCGCAGTCGTTCAATGGCGCCGGTGACACGCGGACGCCGACGATGCTCAACTTCCTCGTGTTCTGGTGTTGGGAGATCCCGCTCGGCTACTTGTTTGGCGTGAAGCTCGGCTTCGGTCCGCGCGGCATTTTCACGGCGATGGCGATCGCGTTTTCGACGTACGCGGTTGCCGGAGCGGTGATGTTCCGGCAAGGGAGGTGGAAGACGAAGACGGTTTGAGGCGCAGCGCTATGGTCTCGGACTTCCACCACCCGTTCCGCCCGGCGCTCCGCCACTCCTTCCGCCCGCTGGCGCCGGCGCCGATGAGCCTGGCGTGTTGATGTCGATTCGCGTCGTGCTCGTCCGATGCAGTCCGCCGCCAAACACGAACCAGCCGATGATCGCCAAGAGAATCAGGACGACGATGGCCCAGATCCATCCGGAGCCGGAACCGCTCGTTGGAGTCTGTTGGATTTGAACGTCCGCCATTTCTCCTCCATGGAGTAGTGTCGGACTTCTATTGCTCGCTGCGTGCCAGAGGCCGGCACGGCACACGGTTTTCCCGAGCCCACCACCCCTAAAGCAGCCTCTTGTGACGCTTGCGCCGACGCTGTTTGGCGGACCTCGGTGGCTTGTCCGCCTGCGGAACGATGGCCGATATCGCGAGCTCGGCCGTGTGCGTCGACATATTCCAGCGGATGCGGCTTCGCCGTCGGCTCTGGATCTCCTTGAGTCGGCGCTGCACTTCCGCCAGGTCTCCCGACGAATCGCTCATGACGCATCCTCCCCCATCCAGGCGTTCGCGCGCATATTCACGTCGTCGCTCAATCGTAGCCAATTCGTCGTCCCCACGCACGTCAGCCTCAAGTCGCGACTCACATGACAACTACATCGACCACTCGCGCGCCGTCCCACTCCAACGCGGACGTCGCGACGGCACCGTCGCTCGAAGAGCTTTGGATGCCATTCACGGCGAATCGAGCGTTCAAGCGCGCACCGCGTATGCTCGTCGCCGCGAAAGACATGTATTACACCGCGGCCGACGGCCGGCAAATTCTCGACGGCACGGCCGGACTTTGGTGCGTGAACGCCGGCCACTGCCGCGAACCAATTACCGCCGCGATCCGCGAGCAGGCCGGCGTATTGGATTATGCACCGCCGTTTCAGATGGGGCATCCGCTCGCGTTCGAGCTTGCGCAACAACTCACGCGCATGCTCCCCGACGGCATCGATCGCATCTTCTTCGGCAACTCCGGATCTGAAGCGGTCGACACGTCGCTCAAGATCGCGCTCGCGTATTGGCAGGCCAAAGGCGAGCCGCAGCGCGTGCGATTCATCGGACGTCAACGCGGCTATCACGGCGTCGGATTCGGCGGCATCGCGGTGGGCGGCATCGAGTCGAATCGCAAGCAGTTCGCGGGGCAGCTGCTCCCGGCGGTCGATCATCTTCCGCACACGCACGACCTCGAGAACAATGCGTACACGCGTGGACAGCCGCAGCATGGCGCGCACTTCGCCGACGCGCTCGAGGAGATGGTGATCAAGCATGGCGCGAATACGATCGCGGCCGTCATCATCGAGCCTGTCGCTGGTTCGACCGGCGTCATCATTCCACCGAAAGGATATCTCGAGCGCATCCGAGAGATCTGCGACAAGCATGGCATCCTCCTCATCTTCGACGAAGTCATCACCGGCTTCGGCCGACTCGGCGCATCATTCGGGGCGGAGAAGTTCGGCGTCGTTCCCGACATGATGACGGTGGCGAAGGGAATCACCAACGCGACGGTGCCGATGGGCGCCGTGTGCGTGCGACACGACATCTATGATGCGGTCGTGAACAGCTCCGGAGCGGGCATCGAGCTGTTCCACGGGTATACCTACTCGGGACATCCGCTCGCCGCGGCTGCAGGGCTCGCGACGCTCGAGGTCTATCGCACTGAAGGTCTGTTCGAGCGCGCCGCGTCGCTCGAGTCGTTCTGGGAAGATGCCGTGCATTCGCTCCGCGGCGCGCCGAATGTGATCGACCTGCGCAACATCGGCATTGTCGGCGCGATCGAGCTCGAGCCTCGTCCTGGCGCGCCGGGCGCTCGTGGATTCGAGACGTTTCTGAAATGCTTCGAGGCCGGGGTGCTCGTGCGTTCGACAGCCGACACGATTGCGCTCTCGCCGCCGCTGATCGTCGAGCGCGATCAGATAACTCATATGTTCGAAGTCGTGGGCAACGCGCTGCGCAACGTGGCCTGACCGGGATGCACGCTCGCGTTCGTCTATTGGCGGCACTGGCCGTGGTGTCAGGGTGCTCGTTGCAGGAAGCTTCCAATCGCGTCGATTCGACGGCGGCCGTCACCCAAAAGCCGTCGTCTCGCGCGTGGAATCCGAATACGTGGCAAGCGCCGACCGTCGACAGCACGCCGGACGATCCATTCGAGATCGCCGTCTATCGCGGCCTCGCCATTCTCACGCACACGCGCGACAGTTTGCCGGGTTACGTGGGCGGCAACTTGAACTGCACGAGCTGCCACCTCGACGAAGGCAGACGCGTGAATGCCGCGCCGCTCGTTGGCGCGTTCGCTCGCTATCCGAAGTACATGGACCGGAGCGGTGCCGTCGTTCCAATCGAGGATCGCGTCAACTACTGCTTTACGCGAAGCCTCGCCGGCTCCAAGCTGCCGCCCGACAGTCGCGAGATGCAGGACATCGTCGCCTATCTCGCGTTCATCTCGACTGGCGTCCCGACGGGTGAGCACGTTCCCGGCGAAGGTCTGGCAAAGATGCCGGCGCTCACCGGCGATTCGTCGAAGGGGCGACTGCTGTTCGTCGACAACTGCGTGCGCTGTCACGGGAACAATGGTGCGGGCCTCGGACCAATTCCGGCGCTCTGGGGACCGCAGTCGTTCAGCATCGGTGCGTCGATGGCGCGGCAGGAACGGGCCGCGTCTTTCATCCGGCACAACATGCCGTTCGATCGACCGGGCACGCTCACGGACCAGCAGGCATACGATGTCGCCGCATACATCACCGCGATGCCGCGTCCCGACTCGCCGGGAAAGGAAACCGATTGGCCGAATGGTGGCACTCCGCCCGACGCGCCGTACGACACGAAGGGACACAAAGCGTTCCGTCCGCCCAAGGTGTTGCCCAGAACGAACAATCCCGCCGCGGCCATCGTCGCCGCTCCTGCGTCGGTTTCACGCACCAACAAGTAGAATTCATAAAAAACTCATGGCCGAGACGACGTCTCCAATCAGTCGACGCAAGCTCATCGCCGGCGCCGCGGTCGCGGCCGGCGGCGTTCTTCTCACCAACCTTCCTGGCGCAGACGCGCAGCAGGCAGTGAAAGCGCCCGCGCCGCCGCCCGCGGCACCCGTCGCTCCCGACGATCCGACGAAGGTGCCTGGCGCGCCGACGACGGCCGTCGGGGAACGATCGCCGTTCGTTCATCCACAGCGCGCACCGGTTGGTGAGATCACCGGTACGTCGCTCACCCCGTTGCAAGACTTGACCGGCACGATCACGCCGTCGGATCTACACTTCACGCGCATTCACGCCGGCGTTCCGACGATCGACCCAACCAAGCACAAACTCCTCATCCACGGTCTCGTCGATCGGCCTCTCGAGTTCAGCGTCGATGACCTCAAGCGCTTCCCGGCGGTAACGCGCGTGCACTTCGTCGAATGCTCCGGCAACGGACGCGCGGCGTACCGAACACCCAAACCGGAAATGACGCCGCAGCAGGTTGACGGCATGACGAGCAACAGCGAATGGACGGGCGTTCCACTCGCGACGCTCTTCCACGAAGCGGGAGTCCAGACCGCCGCGAAATGGTTCTTGGCCGAGGGCGGCGATGCGTCGCTACTCGACCGGAGCATTCCAGTGAGCAAAGGTCGCGACGATGCGCTCGTCGTTTGGGGACAAAACGGTGAGCCGCTGCGTCCCGAGCAAGGATTCCCGATTCGTCTCCTCCTTCCCGGCTACGAAGGCAACGCCAACGTCAAATGGCTGCGCCGCATCAAACTCGGCGCCGAACCATTCATGACGCGTTGGGAGACGTCCAAGTACACGGATCCATTGCCCGGCGGCAAAATACGGATGTTCAGCTTCGAGATGGACGCGAAGTCGATCATCACGTCACCGGCGTATCCAGAGCGCCTCTCCGGACCGGGATGGTGGCCAATTCGTGGACTTGCGTGGAGCGGCCGTGGGCGAATCACTCGCGTCGACGTCAGCACTGACGGCGGCAAGACGTGGCTCGCCGCGGAGCTCTTGACGGCGCTCACGAACAAGGCGCATGTCCGCTTCGAGCACATGTGGCAGTGGAACGGCAATGAGAGTTTGATAATGAGTCGAGCGACGGATGATCAAGGGTATGTGCAGCCGACGATGGCGCAGCTGAAGGCCGTGCGCGGGCCGGGCACCGACTATCACTTCAACTCCATTCGTGCGTGGCGCATCGCGCGCGACGGCGGCGTGACCTTCGAGGCCAACACATGAGAGGCGCACTCGTGATTGCGATGACGCTGGCCGTGGCGGCGTGTCGCGCCGAAGCACGCGACGATTATTTGGGCGACAAAGAGCCGCAGCGGTTCGGGATCGGTCATACGCCGACTCCAGCCGAAGTAGCGGCCTTGGACATTGATGTCTCTCCGAACGGCGCAGGGTTGCCTGCTGGCAGCGGAACTCCGGAGCAGGGCGCGACGATCTACGCGGCGAAGTGCGCCTCGTGTCACGGCAAGAATGGCGAGGGCATGCCCCCCGCGTATCCCCAGCTCGTCGGCGGACCGAAAGGCGCGTTCAATTTTGCGTCCGACTACAAGATTCCGCGCACGATCGGCAACTATTGGCCGTATTCGACGACGTTGTTCGACTACATTCGCCGCGCGATGCCGCTCACCGCGCCAGGCTCGTTGACCGCGGATCAGACCTACGCGCTCTCTGCCTATTTGCTGAGTCGCGAAGGCTTGCTGCCGGCAGGAGCGACGCTCGATGCGCGCTCACTGCCGGCGATCCAGATGCCCGCCCGCAGCCATTTCGTGCTCGACGATCGGCGGGGTTCGACCGGCGGCCCGAAGGTGCGGTAAGGACGAGCGTCAGGGCTTGAGATTTCTCTCAAAGAAGGCCCACGTCCTGTTCCAGGAGTCGATCTGCTCGGGCGAATCGTCGCGCTCGAGCGTCTTCGGATTCACTCGCCGGCTGAAGGTGTGACCGCAACCCGCTGCGCCCTCGGGCGGATCCTTATAGATCTTCGTTTCCGCCAGGTTCGGCTTGAGCGCCATCAGCGTGTAGACCATTTGTTGGTCTTCGCGGAAATAGACGTCGCAATCGTTCGTCGCGACGTGCACGAGCATCGGAACTTTCAAGTTCTCGACGTGGTAGATCGGCGAGCGCTTGATGTATTCGTCGATGCAATCATGATCGTGTTGCGGGCCGCAGTTCTTCTCGAACGGTAATCCTTGGATTCCTTCCTCGGCCGCGTAGTCACGCTGGTACCCGGGTCCGTGGTCGGAGAGACGGAAGATCAGGTTCGTCACCGGCACGATCGCGGCGCCGGCTTTGAACGGATTGTCGTTGCGGAAAAGAATGTGCGACGTGATGAATCCGCCGTGGCTCCAACCCATGATGCCGAGCTTGTCGTTGTCGACGTACGGAACCGTCTTCAAGTAGTCCACGGCCGAGAGGACGTCGTCGACTTCTTTTCCGCCGTAGTCGATCTTCTTGAGCCATTCGTCACCGTAGCCTGTGCTGCCGCGATAGTCGGGCGTGACGATCACGTACCCGCGCTGGATCGCTTCCGTGATGAATGGGAAGAGACCTGTATCCCAATCGCCGTGAACGCCGCCGTGTACCCAGACGAGCGCGGCATGTTTTCTTGTTCCTTTGTTGATTGGCGAGAACATGTACGCCGGAATCTCGAGCCCGTCCGCGCGACTCTTGTATTTGATTTTCTGAAACTCATAGGCGCCAGGTGCCTTGGCCGCATAGACACTGTCCGTTCGATGCTTGTTGGCGATCTGCCGTGCGCACGTCTCGGGGTCGCAGCCGCGTAAGTCTTTCGGGTCTTTGCTGACATAGAGTTGGCGCGCGCGAACCGAGTCCATCGGGCCGCGCCAACCGCCTCCGCCGCCTCGCCCAGCGCCGCGACCCGCGCGTGCGGCGGTCGTATCCTGTGCAACGAGCGGCGCTGCTAAGCACAGCGCGATGAGTGCAAGTCGTTTCATCGAGATCCTCGCGTTGGTAGGAAATGCGCCGCGAATGTATCGCGCGCTCGCGGGGACCGCTATTCGGCCATCGTTATTGCGTGGCGGTTCCCGAAGGCGACGCCCACGACGCCACGTTCAAATCCACCGGCAGTCTCACTTCGGCCACTGATTGCGCGATGTCGATCACGCCCTGCCAGACGCCGGCGAAGGCGAACCCGACGTCCTGCGGCGCGCGCCCGACGTCGAAGCCTTTACCGCCGGCGACCCACATGCGAGGCGTCGTCGTGTCGCCGGCGGCGCGGAAGACGTCGCGCACGTCGTCGAACACTTGCTGCGCGTTGTGCTGGTGCGCATAGATCCCGGGGCGATACGTGCCGTCGGCCAACATGCGCGCGGCCCATGCGCGATAGTAGTCGCGCATCGCCGGCGGAATCTGCTCCATGCGCTCGAGGTCGAGGAAGATGACGACGCTGTCGGCGAACCCTTCGCTCGTCGCGCGCGCGACGGCGTCGTCGGCGTTGCGGGTGCCTTCATCGGCGCTGATCAAATCGGTCGAGCAAGCGGTGCGTCGTCGCAGCGCGTTCAGCTGCGACACTGAAAGCTTCCGCGGCGTCTTGCCCCACGTCTGCTGCCCGACGTAGATGATCGCGAGCCCCCAGCCCATCTTCTGCAAAGTGTCGCGTTTGCCGAGCCAGGATTTGTCGGCGTGACAGGGCGACGGCAGATAATAGCCGACCCATGAATACGGCGAGCCCGGCGTCTCCTTCCACGTGCGCATCACGGCCGTGCCCGGATAGGTGTGTGTATCGAACCCGACGTAATGACCTTTCTCGTAATCGTTCGCGATGGGCGCGTCCTGTCCCGTGACGGCTGCGGCCGCCTGTGCGACCTTCGCGGCCACATCGACAATCGCCGATTGCTGCGTTGGCTCCGTTGGATTGCTGCTGCACGCCCCGGAGAACGCCACGAGGGCCACTCCAGCGAAGCGAGCTGCGCGTTGCGCGAGCTGTTTCGAGCGTCGAGGCAGGCGATACATGCTGCGAGACTATCGCAATGAGCGTACTCTCTCGCCCCGGCGCCGGCCTCGGCGGTTCGGTCTGTTATCCGACGCGACGAAGGATCTATTTCGAGATTTTCTCGCATTCTTCCGATCAACCGACTGTCGATCGTTCGGTTGGCGCGTGAGTGTCAATCCTTTGGCCGTCCTTTGACACTGGCCGCGGGACTCTCGATTCCGGTGCGACTCACAGCAGCGACAGTCACACTATCCGCGTCTCCTCCGATCAGCTGATGCGAACGAAGCCAACCTGGAAGCACCTCGGTGGTCCAGACGCCTGCGCGCAGCGAGCGCATTGCCCATAGCCAAACTGTTTCGCCCTTGGCAGGCGCGATGTGAACCAACGCTTCATTGGTTGCCGCATCACGATCGAACGAGATCGTTGGACGACCTGGGACCTTCGAATCCAGCCACGGCGACGCCGGCACAAGTGCCGGCCTCGTATATCGCGACGACAACTTTTCGTCGAGGCTATCCGGATTCTTCATCAGCACCGACGTGTTGAAGTGGATGTGTCCGAGATCGCCGCCGCGGGCGCGCGTCGTATCGATCTCGTCGACGATCTCCTGCGACGGAATGCGTCGTTGGCTGCTCTCGGCCACACGATACGTCGCGAGACCCGGCCAGATATGTCGATGCTTCGTGTTCACCGAGAGCCACCAGTCGTACAACACCGGGAAACTTTGGTCGGGCCGCGCGATCGGCCAGTAAAGCTGCGGCGCGAGATAGTCGAGCCAGCCGTTCTGCAGCCACTTCTTCGAGTCGGCGTAGATCTGATCGTATGCATCGAACCCTTTGATCGTCGACGGGTTGCCGGGTCGCCAAATGCCGAAGGGGCTCACGCCGACACGCACGATCGGCTTTACGGCGTGGACGCCTTTGTACAATTCCTCGACGAGCTTGTCGACGTTCGAGCGACGCCAATCGTCTTTCGCGAGTTTGCCGCCGCTGGCGAGATATCGAGCATACGTCACCGAGTCGGGAAACTCGATCTTCTTCCCGCTGCTGTCGTTCTCAGGGTACGGATAGAAGTAGTCATCGATGTGCACGCCATCGACGTCGTACCGCTTCGCGACGTCCACGATTGCGCGCACGGAGCGGCGACGAACTTCCGGATCGCCCGGATCCATCCACACGAAGTGGCCGTACGTCCGCACGAGCGACGGATTCGTCTGCGTGATGTGCGTGCGCGCGTTGAGCGTGTCGCGCGTATACGCGGCGCGATACGGATTGAACCACGCGTGGAGCTCCAGTCCGCGCTTGTGCGCCTGCTCGACCGCGAAGGCGAGTGGGTCCCACGGCGGATCGGGCGCGCGTCCTTGGCGTCCGGTGAGATACACCGACCACGGCTCCAACCTCGATGCAAAGAATGCGTCCGCACCGGGTCGCACTTGGAGGACCACCGCATTCAGCTTGAGCGCCACGGCGCGATCGAGGATGGTGAGCAGCTCGCGCTGCTGATCCCAGGTCGAGAGCCCCGGCTTGGACGGCCAGTCGGTGTTGCCGACCGTGGTGAGCCAGATCGCGCGAAATTCGCGATCGATCGATGGTGTCTGTGCCGGCGCGGACGTCGCGAGTGCGCCGCACGCCACGACGGTGATGATGAGTTTCGAGGAATGCATGGAACAATCTTACTGATTTGCGGGCACGAGCGCGCTTGGTCGGGCGTCATCCGTTGCTCGGACGTAGATTTCGGAATGGCCAAGTACGACAAGACCCGCGCCTGGAAGGAAGCCCGTGAGCTGATCGCCGAGCATCGCACGTCGCTCGCCATCGGGCTGGCGCTCATGGTCGTGAACCGGTTGTCGGGATTGGTCCTGCCGTGGACGTCGAAATACCTCATCGACGACGTGATCGGGAAGCACGATGCCAACATGCTCATGCCGCTCGCCGGAATCGCCATCGCCGCCACGATGGTTCAGGCAGCGACGTCGTTCGCGTTGTCGCAGGTGGTGAGCATCGCGGCGCAAGGCGCGATTACCAACATGCGGAAACGCGTCCAGGCACACGTCCTCCGTCTTCCCGTGTCATACTTCGACTCGACGAAGACGGGCGTGCTCATCTCGCGGATCATGACCGACGCCGAAGGCGTTCGCAATCTGGTCGGCACCGGACTCGTTCAACTGCTTGGCAGCATCATGACCGCGACGATCGCCGTCGGCGTGTTGTTCTACGTGAACTGGAGGTTGACGAGCGCCACGCTGGTCGCGCTCGCCCTCTTCGGCGGCATGATGACCATCGCGTTCCAACGCCTGCGGCCGATGTTCCGCGAACGCGGCGCGATCAACGCCGAGGTCACCGGCCGGTTGACCGAGACGATCGGCGGCGTGCGTCTGGTCAAAGTGTACGTCGCCGAGCCGCGGGAGCGTCTCGTGTTCGCGCGCGGCGTGCACAAATTGTTTCGCAACATCGCGGCGACGATCACGGGCACGTCCGCGGTCACCGCCGGTACGGCCGTACTCACAGGGCTCATCGGCGTCCTCCTCATCCTCATCGGGGGCCGCGCGGTGCTCGCCGGCACGATGACGCTCGGCGATCTCTTCATGTACGTGTTCTTCATCGGCCTACTTGCCGCGCCGATGGTGCAAATGGCATCGATCGGCACCCAGGTCAGCGAGGCGTTCGCCGGACTCGATCGGATCCGCGAGATCCGCGAGATGGTGACGGAGGATCAGTCCGACGTTGCGAAAGAATCGATGCCCGACATCGACGGCCGCGTCGAGTTTCATGACGTGACCTTCGAGTACGTCCCCGGCGTTCCGGTGCTCAAACACGTTTCGTTCCGCGCCGAGAGTGGGTCGACCACGGCGCTGGTCGGCTCGAGCGGATCGGGCAAGAGCACACTGATCGGGTTGGTGATGGCGTTCAATCATCCGAAGAGTGGCCGCGTGCTGGTGGACGGTCACGACATCGCGAATGTTCGTCTGCGCGACTATCGCTCGCATGTCGGGGTCGTGATGCAGGACAACTTCCTCTTCGACGGTACGATTCGCGAGAACATCGCGTTCAGCCGCCCCGGCGCGACGGACGACGACATTCGTGCCGCCGCCCGCGTCGCGCACTGCGACGAGTTCGTCGACCGCTTCGAGAAGAAGTACGATACGATCGTCGGCGAACGAGGCGTGAAATTGTCGGGTGGACAGCGGCAACGCGTCGGAATCGCGCGGGCCGTGCTCGCCGATCCAAGCATTCTCATTCTCGACGAAGCGACGTCGAGCCTCGACAGCGAGAGCGAGGCAATGATCCGTGACGGTCTTCGTTCACTTCGTCGCGGTCGAACGACGTTCGTGATCGCGCATCGCTTGTCGACGATCGAGAGCGCGGATCAGATCCTGGTGTTGGAAAGCGGCGAGATCGTCGAACGTGGAACGCATCGCGAGCTGATCGCACTCGGCGGTCGATACCGGCAGTTGTACGAGAAGCAGTATGGCGCCGAGAAGGACGAGTACATCAATCCAGGCGAGGATTTTTCGGCGGTCGCGGCGCCAGGGGTTGTGAGGAAGATCTGAGTTTCGGGCCGGCGGTGAGCAGCGACCAAACGCCCTACTGCGCCCGCAGCGCGTCTACCGGATTCACAGTCGCCGCTCGGCGCGACGGAACATATGCCGCAAGCATGCACGCGCCGAAGACGACGCCGAGACCGACGGCATAGCCCAACGGATCGTGCGTGTCGATCACGTACAGCACCGAGCCGAACAAACGCGACAGGCCGAACGCAAGCAGACCACCGATGACCAAACCCGCGACGGCCAAGCGAACGAGCTGCCGCATCACCAGTGTGATCAGCGTCATGGGGCTCGCGCCGAGAGCCATGCGGACGCCAAACTCTCGGGTGCGCTGCGCGACCAGGTATGACAACACGCCGTAGACGCCAGTGAGCGTGAGTACCAGCGCGATGCCGCCGACGAGCGACGCGATCCAATATGAGAACTGGAATGGAAAGATCTGGACGGCCAGGGAGGCCTCGACCGTGTGAATCTCGCGGACCGCGACCGAGTCCGTCGCTCCCAGGACGCGCTCGATGACGCCGCGCGCCTGTTCGGCGTCGCCCGAGGTGCGGGTGATGATCGTCGATCCGGCCGCATCGACCGGTTGTGGATAGTAGACAACCGGCATGTCCAACGGCAGCCCGATCCACCCGGCGCGGACGTTCGGTACCACGCCGACGACCGTGGCCGTGTGATAGCGGGCGATGCGCGGATTCTCGAGCGTAGCCGTGGACAGCACGAGTCGCTGTCCGACGGGATCGCGCAGCGGCCATAATGCTGCCGCCGTCGCCTCGCTCACCACCGCGACCGCGGCGCGCGCGCGCGCCTCGTCCGGCGAGAAGTTGCGGCCGCGGACGATCGAAAGGTCGAGCGCGGGGAAATACTCCGGCGAGACGACATTGAACTTGATTCGAATCGGGGTGGCGCCGGCGGGAGCGGCAAACAAATCGGGGAAGATGGCGTCCATCGGTCCCGACGAAGCGCTCGCAACCGCTTGAACCACGGGAACGCGACTGAGGTCGTCGATGGCGCGCTCGCGTCCGCGGTCGAGGAGAACGATCTGTACAAGGTTGTGAATCCGCACGCCAGGAGCCAGAGTCGTCGTATTTCGAGCGGCCCGGAGCAACACCCCGGCGCAGATGAGCAGCAACGCGCTCCCTGTTATCTGTGCGACGACCAGCGTGTTGCGCATTTTCGACGGCCGCAGGTTCGAGTCGAAATCGCCACGCGTGGCGTGAACGACGCTCGGCCGCGTCGCTTGCAACGCCGGCGCGAGACCAAAAACGACCGCGGCGATGACCGCCGCCGCCATCATGAACAGCACGATACGCGTATCTGGCGTGAGCGGCATCGGTCGCAGGTAGCCGCGATACGACGGCGGCGTCATCGCCAACATCCCATACAGCCCGAGGTTGATCGACACCCGTGAGACGAGGTAGCCGGCGAGCGCTGACGGCAGCGAAAGGAGAATGCTTTCGGTGAGGAGTTGCCGGATCAGACGTCCACGGCTCGCACCGATCGCGAGACGGATGCCGATCTCCCGCTGTCGCGCCATTCCGCGCGCCAACATCACGTTCGCGACATTGGCGCAGGCGATCAGCATGACGAGTAGAAACGCGATCGCGATCGGGCTGAAGACTTCGATCACTTCGGTCGTGAGGGGGATGGACGTTCCTTTTGGCGTGAGCGTCACGTCGGTCACGCGCTGTTGTGCCGCGAGGTCGACGGTGAGCGCCTGCACCCATGCAACCAGCGCGCGCTTTGCTTGGTCGAGCGTCATCCCGGGGCGAAGGCGCCCGACGATGCGCAATGATTCCGCGGGTTTGGACCCGAACGCATCCCGTCCCGGGTCGACCAATCCGATCATCGTGACGGGCACCCAGTATTGCAGCGGAACGCTCTCGAGCCCACCGAATCCCTTTTGCGCCACGCCGACGATGCGCAAGCTCACGCCGTCCAACGCGACGCGCTGCCCAACCACACCCGAGTCGGACCCGAACATCGATTGCCAAGTGTCGTAGCTCAAAACCACCACAGCATTCGCGCCAGGAGCCTCGGCGTCCTCCGCCTGCAGTGTGCGGCCGAGCGCGGCACCGATGCCGAGCGACCGAAAGTAGTTTCCGGTCACGAACTGGCCAATCGTGGGCTGACCGTGCATTCGCGTTATCAAATTCACGTACGCAAATGGCTCAGCGACGGCGTTGCGCTCCAACAGCGCTTGGTACTGGACCCACGTGAAGCGGTGCCCTTGCCCGCTGCGGGAGGTCCAGGAGATGTCGTACAACGATCCCGGATCGCGAACGGCCAGTGGCCGCAACACGTATGCGTCGAACAGTGTGAACGCTGTGGTCAGTAAACCGAGACCGAGTCCAATCGTCCCGACGACGGTGATGACAAATGTCGGCGCGCGGCGTGAGGTCCGGATCGCGTACACGACGTCCTGCAACAACTCCTCGAGTAGCGGCCAGCGCATCGCATCGCGAGCGTTTTCTCTGGCAACGCTCTCGTTACCGAATGCACGACGTGCCGCGTCGCGCGCGTGTGACGGCGCCATTCCGTTCGCGACGTTGCGGTCGGTCTCGCGGTCGATGTGGAAGCGAAGCTCTTCATCGAGCTCGGCGTCGGATGCGCGACGGAAGATCAAGGCCTTGAGGCGCAGCAACACGGGCGCGAGCACTCGCCTCACTCGGTGCGCAGAATGAGTCCGAGCGCGTGCGAGAACCGATCCCACGCCTGCCGCTCGGCATCGAGGCGTTTTTGTCCGGCGCTGGTGAGGTCGTAGAATCGTGCGCGACGATTGTTCTCTGAAACACCCCAGCGCCCTTTGATCCAACCTTTTGCTTCGAGTCGTCTGAGCGCCGGGTAGAGCGAGCCGTAATTGACGTCGAGCGCGCCTTTGGAAACGACTTGGATCGATTGCGTGAGGTCCCAGCCGTTCGCCGGTCCGGCGCGGAGCATCTTGAGGACGATGAGGTCGAGCGTCCCCTGGAGGAGATCGGTTTTCGGCGCCGTCAATTGTTCCTCTAGAATGTCAATAGGAGACCAGTGTAGGACGACTCATCTAGAATGTCAATAGGAGTGCACAGCGCTGGACAGCGCGAGCTTCTTTCGGCGAGGCCGGTCCCTATCGCGCACCTGGAGGCCGTTCGATATCGCTAGCTGTGGGACCGCTCGCTGGACGGCCGCGTCGGGCTATCGTCCTGGCTGAGGATTCCGCGGCTGTCCCGCTGACGCCGCGTGACGCGTTGTGAGTCGGTCAGCGAGCGTCCCGCCCGAACCAGGCACGGCTTATGACGTATACCTTCCCAATGATTCGCACCCGACTCGCTCTTTTGGCGGTTGCCGGCCTTTTGGCCACGGCTGGCACAGCCACCGGCACATCGACGGCCACAGCAACCGGCCGCCCAACGGTTTCCGCCCCGCTCGGGCGCAGGGCATCGGCACGTCTGCCATTCGGCGTTGGCGAGCGGCTGAGCTATCAGGCCAAGGTCAACTTTCTGAACGCCGGCAGCGCCTCGATGAGCGTCGAAGACGTCGAGACAGTTCGTGGGCACACGACCTTCCACACGATCTTCGACGTCCGCGGCAAAGTGTTGTTCTTCCACGTCAACGACCACTACGAGAGCTGGTTCGACACGACATCGCTCATCTCGCTCCACCACACGCAGAACATCGAAGAGGGAAGCAGAAAGGACGAACGCAACTACGACTTCTATCCCGACCGCAAAGTCTACGTGCGAAACGGGCAGGAATTTCCCAGCGTCGCGGATCCGCTCGACGAAGGGTCGTTCATCTATTTCATGCGCACGCTCAAGCTCGACGTTGGCAAGACGTATGAGTTCAATCGCTACTATCACCTCGATCGCAATCCGGTCATCATCAAGGTGGTCCGCCGCGAGCACATTCACGTCCCCGCCGGCGACTTCGACGCCATCGTCTTACAGCCGATCATCAAGTCGCGGGGCCTCTTCTCCGAGGGCGGCCAGGCGGAAGTCTGGTTCGCCGACGACAGCGCGCACACGCTGCTTCGGTTGAAGTCCAAGCTTCCATTCGGCACTTTATACCTCGAGCTGAAGCAAGCGGAATACGCCAGCCAGAGGTGATCCCGTGATATTCATCAAACGTCGCGTCGTCGCTGGGTTCGCGACGACGCTTGCGTTGGTCGTAGCCTGCGACCGCGACCGCACCGAAACGCGAGGCGAGATCTCCGACGTTACGGTCGCGCCGCGCAATTCGACGCGGGCGCTCGGCCCGGGTGCCTTCCGCGCGAGAAAAGCGAGTCACGGTTGATTGTCCTGAGCGGCGCGCTGGCGCTCGCCGCCCTTCTCTCCGGTGCGCGGGCGCGTCCCGTGGCGAGGGACAGCGTTTACTGCGCGCCACACGAGACGCATATGGCCGTCTCCGCGGCAGTGCGTCGCCCGGTGTTCGCCAATGGCGAGACGCTTTCATACGACGTCTCGTTTGGGAAAGTCCACGTCGGCTCCGGGCAGATGCGGTTCACAGGGCGCGACAACGTTCGTGGACACGAAGTGTGGTCGGCGATGCTCACGATCTCCGGCGGCTTTTCGAAGTTCAGCGTCCGCGATACCTCGAAGAGCTGGTTCGATTCGCTGACCTTCACCTCGTATCGATTCGTTCAGCTGCTCAATGAGCCGGGCGGCCATCCGCATCGGAACACGGAGATCTTTCCCGAGCGGCTCATTTACCGAAAGAACGCCGAGCCGGAGCTGCCCTCGGTCGCCGATCCCGTGGACGACGTCTCGCTCGTATACCTCGCGCGCACGCTCGTGCTCGAGCCCGGGCAGTGTTACGAGCTCCACCGCTACTATAAGCCCGAGGGAAACCCGATCGCCATCCACGTCGTGCGCCGCGAACGGATCACGGTCCCCGCGGGGACCTTCAACGCCATCGTCCTTCGTCCCGAGATCACGACCTCCGGCATCTTCTCTCAGAATGGCCACGCCGAGCTCTGGTTGTCCGACGACTCGACGCGGGCGGTGCTGCAGCTCAAGTCACAGCTCCCGTTTGGATCGATCAACTTGTACTTGAAGAGCATGGTGCATGGGCCCCAGCGCGACTGAATTCAACTACACGCGCGGGTGCTGCGTAGAAAGAGTGTCAGACTTCATTAGGCACTCAGCTCTCGAGGACCCCCGTGTTGCGTCGTCGTTCGACATTGCTGCTGCTCGTCGCGTTGATACCGCTGTTGGGACGCTTGGCACCTCTGCAGGCCCAGGACGCGTCAGACATCATTCGGGGACGCGTGGTCGGCGCGGACAAAAAGCCGGTCGAAAACGTCACGGTGACGGCCACGTCACTGGTCAATCAGACGTCGCGCACGGCGAAAACCAATAAAGACGGCCGCTTCTCGATCATCTTCAGTGGCGGCGGCGGCGACTACATGATGGCGTACACCTCGATCGGCTTCCAACCGACGCGGTTCGAGGTCAAGCGCGAGGTCGATGAGGATATCCTCATCGCCGACGCGACCTTGGGGAAAAGCGCGGTCTCGCTCGACGCGGTCCGCGTCACGGCGGGGCGGGAACGTCCGGATCGAAACGGCAACCAGCTCGACGTCGGCGGACGCGACCAGACGATCAACACCAACAACCTGCCGCTCGATGTCCTCGGCGACCTCTCGGCCATGGCCGCGACGCTGCCGGGTATTACGCTCATTCCTGGCACGGATGGCGGCCCATCCGGCATCTCGGTGCTGGGCCTCGGGGCGGACCAGAATAACATCACGCTGAACGGCCTCAACTTCTCAGGAACCGACCTTCCGCGCGATGCCACGACGCAGACGCGCGTCACGACGTCGAGTTTCGATCCGTCGCGCGGCGGTTTCTCCGGCGCGCAGATCGCGCTTCGGACCAACAGTGGCACGAACTACCAGACGCGGTCGCTGCACCAGACCGTCGATGCGCCAACGCTCCAATACACCGATGCCGTGGGTCGCGCGCTCGGACAGCAGTTCACCAACTTGCAGTTCAGCGGAAATGCGTCGGGCCCATTCCAACTCGACAAGTCGTTCTACTCGTTCTCGTGGCAGCTCGGACGTCGCGCGAGCAACCTGCAAGACCTCCTGAATACCGATCCGCTCGCGCTGGAGCGCGTCGGTGTGTCCTCGGACTCGGTGCAGCGACTCATCTCGATGCTTCAGGCCGATCAAATCCCGTTGTCGACGACAGCAATTCCGCACCAGAAGCTCAATCAGAACGGATCATTTCTATCGAGCTTCGATTTTGCGCCGAGTGCGGGGCACAATTTCAATGTGACGTTGAACGGGCGCTGGAGTGGCCAAGACGCGACCAGTCTCTCCACGACCGCGGTCCCCGTGCACGGCGGCGAGACGCAGAGCTACGGTGGCACGCTGCAAATGCGGCACACGATGTACTTCAAGGACAACTTTCTGAACGAGACGAGCGGCTCGCTGCAGTCGAGCGTTTCATCGGGCGATCCGTACATCGAGCTCCCGTCGGCGACAGTGCGCGTCAATTCGACGTTCGCCGACGGCACCGCCGGCGTTTCCAACCTGCTGTTCGGCGGCAACACGGGCCTGCCGCGCAATTCCAACACGCTGAGCGGCCAACTCCAGAACCAGATCTCCTGGATCAGCCTCGACAACAAGCATCGATATAAGTTCGGCGTCGATTTCCGCTACAACCGGTACTCGCAGGACAACACGACGAACCGGTACGGCACGTTCGTCTACAATTCGCTCGATGATTTCGCGAATGGAATTCCGGCGAGCTACACGCGCCGGCTCCAGGTCAATCGTCGCTTGGGTGACGACCTCGGCGCGTCGGCATGGCTCGGCGACGCATACCGTCCCGCCCCGCGCTTCCAGCTCACGTACGGCGTTCGCGTCGACGCCTCGCATTTTCAGGGCAATCCCGCGTTCAATCCGATCGTCGACTCGCTCTTCAAGTCACGCAACGATGCGGTGCCGCGCGGCGTGTACGTCAGCCCGCGACTCGGCTTCAGTTGGACGTATGGAACGAATCCGCAGATTGGCGGCTTCCAGGGCGCACAGCGTGGATCGCGCGGACAGATCAGCGGCGGTATCGGAGAGTTCCAGAATCTTCCGAGCTCGCAATTGATCGCGGCCGCCGTCGACCAGACCGGCCTGCCGTCAGCCGCCCAGCAATTGAGCTGCATCGGCAGTGCGGTCCCGACGGCGAACTGGGCGGACTATCTGACGAGCACGGGAACGATTCCGACGACGTGCGCCGGCGACGTGACGTCGTTCTCGAGCACGGTGCCGAACGTCTCATTGTTCGCGCCGGACTACATCCCGCAGCGCAGCTGGCGCGCGAACTTGAACTGGAATGCGCCGGTGCTCAACAACAGATTCCGTCTGTCGAGTAGCGGGACGTATTCGCTGAATCTCAATCAGCAAAGTCAGATCGATCTCAACTTCAACCAGATCGAGAAGTTCGCGCTTCCGATCGAGGGACGACCGGTGTTCGTGAATCCGGGAAGCATTTTCCCCACGACCGGCTCGATCATCTCACGCGACGCGCGCATCACGCAGGACTTCGCGCAGGTCACCGACTATTTGTCGGACCTCAAGTCGCACAGCACACAGCTCAGCTTCGGCGTCTCGCCGATCGCGTTCAATTCGGCGTTTCAGTGGAGCGCGACGTACGTCTGGCAGAAAGTCGTCGGCCAGACGCGCGGTTTCGGCGGAGGTACGACCGGCAGCGATCCATATCTGACCGAGTGGGCGCGCGGCGATCGCGACGCCCGGCATCAGATCACGTACAACGTGGGGTACACGTTCCACCAAGCTGTGAGCATCACGGCGTTCGGCCGTTTCCAGTCGGGAAATCCGTTCACCCCAATGGTCTCCGGGGACATCAACGGCGACGGTTACAACAACGACCGCGCGTTCATCTACAAGCCGTCTCAGATCGCCGACCCGACATTATCGGCGGCGATGCAGAACTTGCTGACGAATGCGCCGAGCTCAGTTCGCGATTGTTTGCAGAAGCAGCTTGGAACGATTGCTGGCAAGAACAGCTGCGAAGGCCCTTGGTCGACGAGCCTGAGTCTCCGCGTTTCGCTTGTCTCGCAGGCGCTCAAGCTTCCCGATCGCGCGACGATCTCGCTGGGCATCGCCAATCCGCTGACCGGCATCGATGCGGCGTTGCACGGATCGAACAATTTGCACGGCTGGGGCGCGCCGTCGTTTACCGACCCGACGTTGTTCTTCGTCCGCGGCTTCGATCCCGCGACGCAGACGTACAAGTACGACGTCAATCCGCGGTTCGGCTCGAACCGTCAGGCGAGCGCGTTGAATTTGGCGCCGATGCAGCTGACGCTCGACGTCCGTCTCGACATCGGTCCGGAGCGTGAGCGTCAGGATTTGTTTCTGCGTCTTCGCACCGGGCGAGGCGGCAAGGGGAACAAGCTGAATGAAGCACAGATCAAGGCGCAGTACACTCGGACGTATCCGAACCCGTTCGAGCAGATGCTGCGCCAGCAGGATTCGTTGCAGCTCAGCAACGACGTCGCCGATAGCATCGCGATCTTGAATAAGAGCTACGGCAAGGTCATCGACTCGATCTGGACGCCGGTGGCCAAGTACCTCGCGAGCTTGCCCGACAAGTACGATCTCGACGAAGCCTACGAGAAGGTCCGCGACGCCGAGAACGGCTCGCTCGATCAGATGGCGAAGTACGGTCCGGCGGCGAAGGCGTTGTTGACGGCCGATCAGGTGCGTAAGCTGCCGCCGTTCATTGCGCTCTTCCTCGACAACCAGGCGATTCGTCAGGTGCGGCCGGGCCGTGCGGGGGGTGGTCGCGGCGGGTTCTTCGGCGGACCGTAACTCGCCGAGCAGCAACCGCGCGGCGATAATTACGGTGCTCGCGCTCGACACGGATGCTCCATGACGATCTTTACAGCCCGCAGGAGCAGCACTCCTCTCACCATCTCCGCACGACGGAGCTGAGATGAAACGAGTCACCGGTATC